>Ga0316622_100000010_pt1 | contig 69091 bp, 60 predicted proteins | sample OWC_Aug_OW2_C1_D_FD_207646 | JGI IMG/M metagenome (GOLD analysis project Ga0316622, IMG submission 207646) | Wetland soil microbial communities from Old Woman Creek delta, Ohio, United States - OWC_Aug_OW2_C1_D5_C | ecosystem: Environmental > Terrestrial > Soil > Wetlands | place: USA: Ohio... | reverse complement strand
CGCCCGCAGCGGACGGGGGCGACTCCCGCGCAGGAGGGCTCGTGATGAAGGGACCGCTGGCGTTGGGGCTCGTGCTGGCGGGGATCCTGACCCCGCTGGGAGGCACTGCCCACCGCAAGACCGAGGAGGGGAACCGCCAGTACAGGGACGGGGCCTACGAGGATGCGCTGCGGGCCTACACGGAGGCGCAGGTGGCGCTCCCCGAGGCACCCGAGCTGCACTACGACATCGGGAACGTCCTGTACCGGCAGGGGGATCTCCAGGGAGCCGCGGAGGCGTTCACCCGGGCGCTGCTGTCGGCACCCCCTGAGATGGCTCCCGCGGCGTCCTACAATCTGGGCAACGCTCTCTTCAAGCAGCAGCGTTACGACGACGCGCTCAAGGCCTACCGCCGCACGCTCGAAAGCACCCCCGCCGACGGCGATGCCAAGCGCAATTTCGAGCTGGCGCTGCGCGCGCTGCAGCGCCAGAAGCAGGAGAAGCAGAAGCAGCAGCCCCAGCAGGAGCCGCAGGAGCAGAAGCAGCAGCCCAAGCAGAGCCCGTCGTCGGGCAGCGAGAGCGACAAGAGCCAGGAAAAGCCGAAGCAGGACCAGGGGGGCGGAGACCCATCGTCCTCCGGCAAGCCGATGTCCCAGGAGGAGGTCCAGCGCCTCCTCGATCAGATGGCGGATCAGGAGCGGAGCAACATGGAGCGCCAGCTCCGGCGTGCGAACCCCGTGGAGGGGAAGGCTCCGGAGAAGGACTGGTGAGGCGCGGGTCCAGACGGGACCTCGGCGTTTTTCGCCGCGGGAACGTACCAGGAGGCGTGGCGGGAGGCTAGGCCGGCCCCCGCCGCCATGCGCTATGCTCACGAACGTGCTGCCATCGCAAGGAAGGGTGTTACGGACGGCGGCGCTGGCTGCCGCCGCGGTCCTTGCGCCTCTCGCCGGACCGCGGCTGCGGGCCGAGCCGGCCTACCGCGTGGCGGCCTCCATCCAACCGGCGGGACCGGTGACCGACACCGACCCGATCCAGCTCGTGATTCGCATCGAGGGCGCCGAGGCTCCCGAGCTGTCGGTGCCGCGCCTGCCCGCGATGAGCGGCTTCAGGGTGCTGAGCGGGCCCAGCACATCGCAGCAGTTCAGCTGGATCAACGGCCGCGCCTCCGCGAGCGCCACTCTCGTGTACACCCTGCTCGCGGAGAAGCCGGGAGCCGCGGAGATCCCCGCGATCTCCCTTCAAATCGGTGGCGCGACCTACCGCACCGAGCCGATCCAGCTCCAAGTGGTCAAGGGACAGACCGGTCCTCGCTCACCGCCTGCGGCGAGTCCGGGACGCGCCCGGCCCCGGGAGGGGAGCGAGCCGGACGTGTTCGTCGAGGCCCGCCTCGGCGCGCGCGAGGTGTGGGTCGGGCAGAGCGTGCCGTTCACGGTCATCCTGTTCTCGGCGGCGGAGATCACGAACTTCCAGTGGCGCGAGATCCCGTCGTTCTCGGGATTCTGGACCGAGGACGAGTCCGTCGACCCCAACGCCGAGCGCTACCGTGAGACCGTGGACGGCAGGCCGTATGTCGCCTACCCTCTGGAGCGGAAGATCCTCATGCCCACGAGCGCGGGGGAGATCACCATCGACCCCTACGCCGCCTCGTTCCAGGTCCGTCGGCGCAGCGGCGACGCGTTCGAGGATTTCTTCTCGTTCGGGCGCGTCCGGGACGTGATCCGCAAGACGGAGCCGGTGCGGCTGCGCGTGAAGGCGCTCCCCGAGGCGGGACGCCCTCCGAGCTTCTCGGGCGCGGTCGGGAGCTTCCGCATCTCGTCGTCCGCGGACCGGACGGAAGTCCAGGCGAACGAGGCCGTGGCCCTCAAGCTCACGGTCCAGGGGGACGGCTTCCTCAAGTCGGTCTCGGCGCCTCATCTCGACGTCCCGCCCGACCTGAAGGTGTTCGAGCCCAAGGTCAGCGAGTCGTCCTCGACGAGCGCGGGGAAGGTGACCTCGCGCAAGACCTGGGAGTGGGTGCTCGTGCCCCTCGTGCCCGGGGAGATCAGCATCCCTTCCCCGGAGTTCTCGTTCTTCGACCCGGCCCAGGCCGAGTACCGGATCCTGCGGGCAGCGCCGCTCCGGCTGACCGTGCGCAAGGCCGACCGCGGAGAGGAGTCGGCTCCCGTGGCGCGGGGCGAGGTGAGGCTCAAGCGGCAGGAGATCGCGTTCATCAAGCCGCTGCGCGGACGGCTGCGCGACGAGCGCACGCCCGCACACCGGCGCCCCTGGTTCGTGGCGGCGCTCCTCGCGCCCCTGATCTGGATGCCTGCGCTGATCGCGCTGGGACGGCGGCGCGTGCGGCTGCGCGAGGACCGCTCCTTCGCCCGCGCCGGCCGGGCCGCCTCGCGCGCCCGCAAGCGCCTGCGGGGCTGCGAAAGACGGCTGTCGAGCCTGGATGCCGGGAGCTTCCACGAGGAGCTGGCGCGCGCCCTGGTGGACTACGTTGCGGACCGCTTCGACCGCTCCGCGGCGGGGCTCACCTACGAGGTCGCAGACTCCCTGCTCGAGTCGCGCGGTGTCGTGCCCGAGCTGCGCGCGCGCTTCCGGGCCTGCCTGGAGCGCTGCGACTTCGCGCGCTTCGTTCCCGAGTCGGGCGCACCCTCGCGCAAGGCCGAGGTCCTGGCAGAGGCGCGCGCCCTTGTGGATCTCGTGGAGCGCGCGCTGTGAGGGGCGCGGCGCGGTTCCTGAGCGCGGCGGCGCTGGCCCTGGGAGTGTGGGGCGTGGGGAGCTCGGGCGCGCGTGCGCAGACGCCGGAGGAGATCTTCCAGCAGGCGAACGTGGCCTACGAGAAGGGGGACTACGAGGGGGCCGCTGGCGGGTACCGGCGTGTGATCCAGTACGGGATCGTGGATCCCCGGGTCGAGTACAACCTCGGGAACGCCAGCTTCCGGCTCGGCCGTCTGGGGGAAGCGGTGCTCCACTACGAGCGCGCGCTCCGCCTCGCGCCCGGCGACCCGGACGTCGTGGGGAATCTGGAACTGGCCCGGTCCCGCTGCTTCGATCGCGTTGAGGCCCCCGAGCTGGCCGGCCCGATCCGGCTTCTGCGGGCGGTTCAGGATCGCCTCGGCGCCGACCGCCAAGCGATCCTGGTGCTGTGCCTCGTGTGGTGCGCCTGCGCGCTTGTGGCCTGGCGCGCCGCGCGTCCCGGAGGGTTCACGCCGGCGGTGGGCTGGGTCCTGGCGGCGCTCCTGCTCGTGACCAGCGCCGCGGCACTGTCTTGGGTCACGACCGAGAATCGCCACCGGGGGACCCGCCTGGCCGTGGTCCTGGAGGACTCCGTGGACGTCCTCGCGGGGCCGGGGCAGAACAACGCGACCCTGTTCACCGTTCACGAGGGGCTCACGGTGGAGGTGCGCTCCGAGCGCCAGGAGTGGATCCAGGTCTCCCTGCCCAACGGGCTGCACGGCTGGATCCCGCGCGACGCGCTGGGGCTCGTCTGATGCATGAGGCGCCGCCCACGGACGGGGCGCCGGCCGGGATCTACCTCCACTTTCCGTTCTGCACCGAGCGCTGTACCTACTGCGACTTCGTGACGGCCACCGGCCCCGCCGATGCGGTCGCACCCTACCTGACCGCCCTGGAGACGGAGATCGGCTCGTTCCAGCGTGAGCTCCCCACACTCGCGGACAGCGTGTACTTCGGGGGCGGGACGCCCTCGCGCATGACGCCGCTCCAGGTGAGCGGAGTGCTCGGCGTCGTGCGGAGCCGCTTCCGGCTCCTCCCGGAGACGGAGGTGACCCTCGAGGCGAACCCCGAGAGCCTCTCACCCGAGAGCCTGGCCGGCTATCGGGAGGCCGGCGTCACGCGCATGAGCGTCGGTGTGCAGTCGCTCGACGACGACGTGCTGCGCCGGGTCGGCCGCGCCCACGACTCCGTGCGCGCGCGCCGGGCGGTGCGGGAGGCGAAGTCGGCCGGCTTCCGCTCGGTGAACCTCGATCTGATCGCCGGGCTTCCCGGGGAAGACCTCTCCGGCTGGCGGGATACGGTGGAGCAAGCGGCTGCGCTGCTTCCGGACCACGTCTCCGTCTACCTCCTGGAGACGGACAAGGAGACGCCGCTGAGCCGCTCGATCCGCGCCGGCCGCGCTCCGCTCGCCGATGAGGACGCCTTCGCGGGGGTGTACGAGGCGACGGTCCTCGCGCTCGAGGCCGCGGGCTACGCGCTCTACGAGATCTCGAATTTCGCGCGCCCCGGGCACGAGTCGCGCCACAACCTCAAGTACTGGAGCGACGCGCCCTACGGCGGCTTCGGGCTGGGGGCGCACGCGTACTTCGCGGGGGCGCGGCGCGCGAACACGCGCAGCCTTCCCAGATACCTGGCCGCGCTCGCCGAGGGCAGGGACCCGCTGGAGTGGAACGACCCCTGGGATCCCCGGCGCCGGCTGGCCGAGGCGCTGATTCTGGGCCTGCGGGTCGCGCGGGGGGTGGATCTGGATCGGCTGGGGCTCCGATACGGCGTCGATCTGGACAGCCTCTACGCGCAGGCCTGGGAGCGGGGATGCGAGGCGGGGCTCGTCGAGCGCAGCGGTCCATCGCTGCGCCTCACACCGCGCGGGCGCCTGCGCTCCAACGAGCTGTTCGCCGACCTGATCTGAGCGCGAAATGTATAATGTCCGGCCATGGCCGCGTGCCGTTCTGGGCGCGCGGAACCCGCCGTCGCCCGGAGGAGGCAGCAGTGGAGTTCGACTACACGGAAGATCAACGGATGCTCCGACGCACGGTCCGGGAGTTCGCCGAGGCGGAGATCGCTCCGCGCCGGATGGAGTACGACGAGTCCCAGGAGTTTCCCTGGGAAATCGTGCGCAAGGCCGCGGCGCTGGGGCTCTACGGCGTGATCTTCCCCGAGCCGTACGGCGGCGCGGGTCTCGGCTACGTCGAGTACGTGATCGTGGTCGAGGAGCTGTCGCGCGTCGACGGCTCGATCGGGATCTCGGTGGCCGCGCACAACTCGCTGTGCTCGAATCACATCTACGAGGCGGGCAACGAGGAGCAGCGCCGCCGCTACCTGCCGCGCCTGACCAGCGGGGAGTGGATCGGGGCCTGGAGCCTGACCGAACCGACCGCGGGCTCCGACGCCGCCGGCACGCGCACGACCGCGCGCTGGGACGGGGGCCAGTGGGTGCTGAACGGCTCAAAGACCTTCACCACCCACGGCTCGGTGGGCAGCGTGGCCGTGGTGTTCGCCGTCAGCGATCCGGACAAGGGCAAGCACGGGATCTCCGCATTCATCGTCGAGAAGGGGACGCCGGGCTTCCGCGCCGGCAAGAAGGAGAACAAGCTGGGGCTGCGGGCCTCGGACACCGCCGAGGTGATCATGGAGGACTGCCGCGTGGCGCCCGAGCAGCTCCTGGGGGCGCGCGGTCAGGGGTTCGTGGACGCCATGAAGGTGCTGGACGGGGGCCGGATCTCGATCGCGGCCCTGGCCCTGGGAATGGCGCGCGGCGCCTACGAGGCGGCGCTCGCCTACTCGCGCCAGCGACTGCAGTTCGGCAAGCCGATCGGCGAGTTCCAGGCGATCCAGTTCATGCTCGCCGACATGGCGACCCGGATCGACGCGGCCGCGCTCCTCGTGTACCGCGCGGCGTGGATGAAGGACCACGGGCAGAGGGTCACGAAAGAGTCGTCCATGGCCAAGCTGTACGCCTCGGAGGTCGGGGTGTACGTCGCCGACCGCGCGCTGCAGATCTTCGGAGGCTACGGCTACGTGAAGGATTTCCCGGCGGAGAAGTACTACCGGGACGCCAAGCTGTGCACGATCGGCGAGGGGACGAGCGAGATCCAGCGCCTCGTGATCGCCCGAGAGCTGCTGCGCGATCTCGAGCGCTAGGGCGAAGCGGACCCATGGAGATCGTGCCCAAGCTCGTCGCGGGGGACGTGCGATCCCTGGCGCGGGCGATCAGCCTCGTGGAAGAGAACGCGCCCGGCTCCGCGAACCTCCTGCGCGAGGCGTTCCCGCACGCCGGTCGTGCGACGGTCGTGGGGATCACCGGCGCACCGGGATCCGGCAAGTCGACGCTCGTGGACCGGCTCGTGGCGCGCTTTCGCGAGGACAAGCGGAGGGTGGGCGTAGTCGCGGTCGATCCGTCGAGCGCCTTCTCGGGAGGCTCGATCCTGGGCGACCGGGTGCGGATGCAGGGGCACGCGACGGATGCCGACGTGTTCATCCGCTCGATGGCCACGCGCGGACATCTCGGCGGGCTCTCCCGGGCCACCAACGACGCCGTCGATCTCATGGACGCGGCGGGGTACGACCCGATCCTCGTGGAGACCGTGGGGGTCGGACAGGACGAGGTCGAGGTGGTGCGGACCGCCGACGTGGTCCTGGTCGTGCTCGTTCCCGGGCTGGGGGACGACATCCAGGCGATCAAGGCTGGGATCCTGGAGATCGCGGACCTGTTCGTCGTGAACAAGGCGGACCGGCCCGGAGCCGACCGCGTCGCGGCGGACCTCGAGACCATGATGTCCCTCGCTCCCGCGGCGAGCGGGTCTCGCCCGCAGATCGTGCGCACGGTGGCCGTGAGGGGAGAGGGGATCGCGGAGCTCGAGGCGGGGATCGCGCGCTTTCTGCACGCGTCGGGCGCGGTGCGCCGCCGCACGCGTCAGCGTGAGCGGGCCGAGAACCGCTTCCTGGCCGTGCTCTCCGAGCGGCTGGTCGCGACGGTTCTGTCCGCCGTCCTGCCCGAGGACGCGCTGCCGGGGGTCGTGACCGAGATCGCGGAGCGCCGGATCGATCCGTACACCGCGGTGGAGCGCGTGCTGGCGCGCGTGGAGGTCCGATGATCCGCAGGCTGGACCACTTGGGGATCGCGGTCGCGAACATCGAGGAGAGCCTGCGCTTCTGGGAGGGGGCCCTGGGGCTGAGGCTCGGCGGCCGAGAGGTCGTCTCCAGCGAGGGTGTGGAGGTGGCATTCCTCCCGGCGGGGGAGACGCGCATCGAGCTCCTCGAGTCGCGCCGCGCGGATTCGGCGGTCGCGGGCTTCCTCGGCAAGCGCGGTCCCGGATTGCACCACGTGACCCTCGAGGTCGACGATCTCGCGGCGATGATCGAGCGCCTGGCGGCGGCGGGGGTGACCGTGCTGGACCGGGTTCCCCGCACCGGCGCCGGCGGGAGCCGCGTCGCGTTCGTCCACCCGCGCTCCACGGGCGGCGTGCTCCTCGAACTCGTGGAGCGACCCCGGCGCGCGGGGCGGGCGGGGATCGAGAGCGGCGAGACGGTCCTGGCATACTTGCGCGAGCCGCACGAGAAGCTCTGGGGAGTTCTGCGGAGGCTGGATGCGGCGGGGATCATTCTCGAGGGCGTCGATCTGACTTCCTTCGACGACTGGGTCGCCCAGATCGAGCGCGGGGAGGAGAGCGTGGTCGGCCCGTCGCTGATCTTCGTTCCCACCCCGCGCATCGAGAAGATCCTGCTCGACCGGCCGAGCGGCAGCCTGCCGTCGCTCGCGGACCGCTTCTTCCGGCGCACGGGGCGCGCGGTCCAGGAGATTCTCGGCGATTCGCGCGGCGACGGCTAGGCCGAGAGGCCCGGCTCGCGCTTGACGGACCCGCGCCCGCTCCGGATAATTGCGGCTTCACGGAAAGGCCCTGGGAACGAGCATGAGCGCGGCGCGCGCGTCCATCGGCATTCTCGGCGGGAGCGGCCTCTACGCCCTCGCGGGTCTCGACGATCCTCGCGAGCTGAGCCTGTCCACTCCCTTCGGCGCTCCCTCCGCACCGCTCGTGGCGGGGACGATCGCGGGCCGCCCGGTGGCGTTCCTGGCGCGGCACGGCCGCGAGCACCGGCTGATTCCCTCCGAGATCAACTACCGGGCGAACCTCTACGCGCTCAAGGTCCTCGGCGTGGAGCGGATCTTCTCGGCCTCGGCCGTGGGCTCCATGCGCGAGGACGTCCACCCCCGCGACGTCGTGGTGCCGGACCAGTTCATCGACCGTACCCATTCCCGCGCCAGCACCTTCTTCGGGGACGGCGTGGCCGCCCACGTGTCCCTCGCCGACCCGTTCTGCCCGGAGCTGCGCGGGCTTCTCGTGGAGGGGACGAGGCACGAGGGAGGGAGCGTGCACGACTCGGGGACCTACCTGTGCATGGAGGGCCCTGCCTTCTCCACCCGCGCCGAGTCGCGCCTGTACCGCTCCTGGGGAGTGGACGTGATCGGGATGACGAACCTGACCGAGGCCAAGCTCGCGCGCGAGGCGGAGATCTGCTACGCCACCCTCGCCTTGGTGACCGATTACGACTGCTGGCACGAGGAGGAAGAGGACGTGAGCGTGGAGACCCTGCTCTCGAATCTGCGCGCGAACGCGGCACTCGCGGCGCGGGTCCTGCGCGCCGCGGTCGTGGCGACGGCCGCGCAGCGCGGAGCGTGCGGCTGCGGCCGCGCGCTCCAGGGCGCCCTCATCACGCCCGCCGATCAGATCCCCCCCGAGACGAAGCGCAGGCTCCGGCCGATCCTGGGTCGCTACGTCGAATAGGAGCGAGAGGCGTGTCCATCCTGGTCGTGGGCTCGGTGGCGTTCGATACGGTGTTCACCCCCTGGGGCGAGGGGAGAAACCTCCTGGGCGGGTCCGCGACCCACTTCTCGGTCGCGGCCTCGTTCTTCACGCCCGTTCGGCTGGTGGCGGTCGTCGGCGACGACTTCCGCGACGAGCACCTCGCCGTGCTGCGCGCGCACAACGTGGACCTGGAGGGGCTGCGGCGCATCCGCGGCGGGAAGACCTTCCGCTGGTCGGGGCGCTACGCCGAGAACCTCAACGACCGCGAGACCCTCGACACGCAGCTCAACGTTTTCGCCGATTTCGATCCGGTGCTCCCGCCGGAGTGGGCGACCACGCCGGTCGTGTTCCTGGCCAACATCGATCCCGACCTCCAGGCGCGCGTGCTGGAGCAGATGAGCCGGCCCGTGCTCGTGGCCGCGGACACGATGAACTACTGGATCTCCTCCAAGCCCGAGGCGCTGCGCAAGACGCTCGCGGGAGTCGGGCTGCTGTTCATCAACGACTCGGAGATCCGCCAGTTCACCGGTCGCCTGAACCTGGTCGAGGCGGCCGAGAGCGTGCGCGAGATGGGGCCTGACGTGGTCGTCGTGAAGCGCGGGGAGCACGGGGTGCTCGTGTTCGCCGGGGACGACCTCTTCGCGCTGCCTGCCTACCCGCTGCGCGGTGTGGTGGATCCGACCGGGGCAGGCGACGCCTTCGCGGGCGGATTCCTGGGCTACGTCGGATCGCGGCTCGACCACTGGCCCCCGGACTGGCGCAAGGCCACCGTGCTCGGCTCGGTCCTGGCCTCCTTTCAGGTCGAGGCGTTTTCGCTGGAGCGGATCCACCGCCTGACGTTGCGCGAGATCCGCCAGCGCTACGCGGAATTCGTGACCCTGACGCGCTTTGAGGAGATGGACTGAGCGCGCGCTCGGGGGCTCCCGCCCTGCGGTCTTGACACCCCCGATTGCGGCTTCCTATACTCGGTCCTCCATGAGCCCACGAAAGCGCGCCGCCACCCCGTCTCCCTCCGGCCTCGCCTCCGCCGCGCGGGTCGTCGAGGGAGCCCTCGATGCCCGGGGGATGCGCTTCGCGCTCGTCGTGTCCCGCTTCAACGACTTCATCTGCCAGCGGCTGCTCGTGGGGGCGGAGGACTGCCTCAAGCGCCATGGGGCGGCGGAGGCGGACCTCACCCTGGTGCGTGTCCCCGGCTCCTGGGAGATCCCGCTCGCCGTGCGCACGCTGGCGGCGTCGGGACGCTTCGAGGCCGTCGTCGCGCTGGGCGCCCTGATCCGCGGGGAGACCCCGCATTTCGACGTCCTGGCGGCCGAGGTGGCGAAGAGCCTCTCGCAGATCGCGCTCGAGACCGGGGTACCGGTCGGGTTCGGCGTCCTGACCACGGATACGGTGGAGCAGGCCGTGGAGCGCGCGGGCGCCAAGGCGGGGAACAAGGGCTGGGACGCTGCGCTCTCCGCCCTCGAGATGGCGAACCTGCTCCGCCGGATGGCGTAGGGATCCCTTGGGCCACCGCAGGCGCTCCCGCGAGTGCGCCCTCCAGATGCTCTTCCAGATCGATCTGACCGGGGTCTCTGCCGCGGAAGTTTTCCCGCAGTTCTGGCCTGGTCAGGCGCAGGTCGCGGAGGATGTGCGCGAGTTCGCCGAGGATCTCGTGCTGGGGGTGAGCCGGGAACGAGCGGTCCTGGACGGGATCGTCGCCCGCTCCTCGGAGCACTGGCGGGTGGAGCGCATGGCGGTCGTGGACCGCAACGTGCTGCGCATGGCGGTCTACGAGCTGCTCTTCACCCCAGAGACGCCGCCGGTGGTGATCATCGACGAGGCGATCGAGGTCGCCAAGCGTTTCGGAGGGGAAGAGTCGGGCGCGTTCGTGAACGGGGTCCTGGACGCGATCCGGAAGAGCGCCGACCGCGGCGAGATCCAGGGCCTGCCGCGCGATTGAGGGCGCGCGCCGCGATGTGTTAGGATGACGCCCTCGCCGGGCGTTTGAAGCGGCGTTCATCCCCGGGCACGAGGTCCATGACCGACTACGAACCCAGGCGCATCGAAGAGAAGTGGTCCGCGCGCTGGGAGCGGGAACGGGTCTTCGCGACCCCGGACCCCACGCCCGGCACCAAGCCCTACTACTGCCTCGAGATGCTTCCGTACCCCAGCGGGCGCCTGCACATGGGGCACGTGCGCAACTACGCGATCGGCGACGCGGTGGCGCGCTTCCGCCGCATGCGCGGCGAGCGGCCGCTGCACGTGATCGGCTGGGATGCCTTCGGGCTGCCCGCGGAGAACGCGGCGATCCGCTCGGGCGAGGACCCCGGCCGCTGGACGCGCCGCAACATCGACACGATGCGCGCGCAGTTGCGGCGTCTCGGGCTCTCCTACGACTGGGAGCGCGAGATCGCGACCTGCGATCCCGAGTACTACCGCTGGAACCAGTGGTTCTTCCTGCGCATGCTGGAGCGCGGGATCGCCTACCGCGCGCGGCGTCTGCTCAACTGGTGCGCCTCGTGCGCCACGGTCCTGGCCAACGAGCAGGTGATCGGGGGGCAGTGCTGGCGCTGCGAGGGACCCGTGTCCCGGCGCGAGTTCGAGCAGTGGTTCCTGCGCATCACGGACTACGCGCAGGAGCTGCTCGAGGGGCTCGACTCGCTCGACCGCTGGCCTGAGAAGGTCCGGGCGATGCAGCGCAACTGGATCGGCAGGAGCGAGGGGGCGGAGGTGTCCTTTCCCGTGGAGGGGATCGGCCAGACGGTCGAGGTGTTCACGACCCGTCTCGACACGATCTACGGCGCCAGCTACGTGGCCCTGGCCGTCGAGCATCCGGCGATCGAGTCCCTGGTGCGCGGCCTGCCGCAGGAGCGCGCCGTGCGCGCCTTCGTCGAGGAGCAGCTCGCGCGCACGCTCGAGGACCGCTTCGCCGAGGCGGCGGAGAAGCTCGGAGTGTTCAGCGGCCGCTTCGCGATCAACCCCTACTCCGGCCAGCGGCTCCCGATCTGGGTTGCCAACTTCGTGCTCATGGAGGTCGGTACGGGGGCGATCATGAGCGTCCCCGCCCACGACCAGCGCGACTTCGAGTTCGCGGAGAAGTACGGCCTGCCCCTGCGGCGGGTGATCGTGCCGTCCGCGGAAAGCGCCGACGGCGCCGGCGCGGAGCTCGAGGAGGCCTGGAGCGAGGACGGGGTACTCGTGGACTCCGGGCCGTATTCGTCCCTGGAGAGCGCCGCGGCGCGCGCGCGGATGGTCGCCGACGCGGCCGCCCGCGGGTTCGGCCGGTCCGTGGTCCAGTATCGTCTCAAGGACTGGGGGATCTCCCGGCAGCGCTACTGGGGAACGCCGATCCCGGTGATCCACTGCGAGCGCTGCGGGGCCGTGGGTGTGCCCGAGGGCGACCTGCCCGTGCTCCTCCCGGAGCAGGCGGCGCTCACGGGGGAGGGCGGATCGCCGCTCTCGCGCATCCCGTCGTTCGTCAACGTGCCCTGCCCGCGCTGTGGCGGGCCGGGGCGGCGCGACACGGACACCATGGACACCTTCGTGGACTCCTGCTGGTACTACTTCCGCTACGTCGATCCCCACAACCCCGGCGCTCCGTTCGCCTGGGAGAGGGCCCGGCGCTGGTTCCCGGTGGACCTGTACATCGGCGGGATCGAGCACGCCACGATGCACCTGATCTACACGCGCTTCTGGACCAAGATGATGCGCGACCTGGGGCTCGTGAGCATCGACGAGCCGGTCACCGAGCTCTTCACGCAGGGGATGGTGATCAAGGACGGCGCGAAGATGTCGAAGTCCAAGGGGAACGTGGTGGACCCGGACCACATGGTGGAGCGCTTCGGGGCGGACACCACGCGTTTGTTCTCGCTGTTCGCCGCGCCGCCCGAGAGGGATCTGGAATGGAGCGAGGCGGGCGTGGAGGGCTGCGCGCGCTTCCTGGCCCGGGTATGGCGGACGTTCAGCCGGGTCCGCGAGCACCTGCCCGAGCGCGGCGCCCCCATGCCCGAGACCGCGATGCAGGGCGCGGCGCGCGCGCTGCGGCGCAAGACCCACCGCACGATCGCGCGCGTGACCGACGACCTCGGCCCGCGCATGCACCTGAACACCGCGGTCGCGGCGATCATGGAGCTCACGAACCTCGCCGCCACGATCGCCGACGGCGAGCCCGGAGAGCGGGGGGCCGCCTGGGCGCTGCGCGAGGCGTTCGAGGCCCTGGCGAGGATCCTGTCGCCGTTCGCGCCGCATTTCGCGGAAGAGCTGTGGGAGGCGCTGGGCGGGGAGGGGCTCGTGCTCCAGTCCGCGTGGCCCGCGGCCGACCCCGGCGTGCTTGCGGAGGACCAGGTCACGCTCGTGGTCCAGGTGAACGGCAAGCTGCGCTCGCGCGTGGTGCTGCCGCGGGGTGCCTCGGAGGAGGAGGCGATCGCCGCGGCGCGCGGGGACGAGCGGGTCGCGGTGCACCTCGAGGGCAGCGAGCTGCGGCGCGTGGTCTACGTCCCCGACCGTCTCCTGAATCTGGTGCTGGCATGAGCGGAGCGGGGGCGCGGACCTCGCTGGTCGCGCTCGCGCTCCTTGCGTTCGGGGGTTGCGGCTACCGGCTCGTGGGGCAGAACACCTACCTTCCCGAGACGATTCGCGTGGTGGCGATCGTGCCGTTCCAGAACCAGACGCCGCGCCCGGAGATCGAGCAGCGCGTCACCGAGCAGGTGAGCCGCGAGTTCAGCCGCAGGCGCCGGTACACGGTGATCACCGATGCGGCGGCGGCAGACGCGGTGCTCGAGGGTGCGGTCACGGGGTTCCGCACCAATCCCGTGCAGTTCAATGCCCAGGGGCGTGCGACGCGGGTGGAGACCGTCGTCACGATCCGGGCGACGTTCCGCGACCGGAAGAACGACCAGATCCTGTGGAGTCAGTCGGATCTGCTGTTCCGCTCCCAGTACGACGTGCGCGACACATCCACGACGCCGGTGTCGGGAGGCGCGAATCAGTTCTTCGACCAGGAGACCTTGGCCCTGGACGACATCGCCCGCGGCGCCGCGGGGCTGCTGGTCAACTCGATCCTGGAGGGGTTCTGATGCCTCTCCGGGGCCGTCCGGGCATGGGGCCCTCGGGGGCCGCGCTGCTGCGCAGCGTCCGGACGGACGCGGCCGCCGGCTGGAAGCCGGGCCTGACACTCCTCACCGGCGAGGACCTGTTCCACCTCGACGCGGCGAAGAAGATCCTGCTCGCGCACCTCGTGCCCGAGGGAGAGTCCGATTTCGCGCTGAGCGTATTCGGCGAGGGGGGGCGCGAGGGGAAGACGGACGTGGCCGAGGTGGTGGCGGCGGCGCGCTCCACGCCGATGTTCGCGGAGCGGCGCGTGGTCTTCGTGCGGGATGGAAGTGTCCTCGAGGGAGACGAGAAGACGCTGATGGCCTATGCCGCCAGTCCACCCGCCGGCAGCTATCTGCTCGTGCGGGCGCCCAAGCTCGATCTGCGCAGGGCGTTGCACAAGACGCTGGCCGGCGCGGGCCGCACCCTCGAGTTCCGCCCCACGCAGAGCGTCTCCGAGTACCGGCAGGAGATCGGCGCGCTCGCGCAGGAGCGCGGCCTGACGCTCGATTCCGCGGTCACCGATCTTCTCGTGGAGGCGAGCGCGGGCGACCTGTATCGGGTCGCATCCGAGCTCGACAAGGTCCGGGACTGGCTCGGGACCGATGCGAAGCGGGTCACCCTGGACGCCTTCCGGGAGGTGGGGGCCTTGGGCGGGCTGCTGACCGTGTGGGAAGTGGCGGACGCACTCCTGGCGCGAGACCCCACGAAGGCCGTGACCGCGATGCGACGCCTGCTCGGCCAGGGGGAGGAGCCGATTCGTGTCCTGGGCGGGCTGGCGTTCCGGGCGCGGACGCTGCTGCAGGCGAAGGCGATGGCCGCGGCGGGGGCCTCTCCCGGCGAGATCGCCTCCGCGCTTCGGGCCTGGAACTACTCGGAGAAGCTCCAGCAGGCGCTGGATCGATACAGCCTCGCGGACCTGCTGCGATTCCCGGCGCGGCTGCTCGAGGCCGACCGGTTCCTGAAGAGCCGCTCGCTCGACGCCCGCGCCGTGCTCGAGGACCTGGTGCGGGACCTGACGCGAGGCGCAACTCCGCGCGCCGGAGAACCCGCATGACGAATGCGACGGCCCACGAGCGCATCCTGATTCTGGACTTCGGCTCCCAGTACACGCAGCTGATCGCCCGGCGCGTGCGGGAGCTCGGGGTCTACAGCGAGATCCTGCCTTTCCACGCGTCGGCGGCGGAGATCGCCCGGCGCGCGCCGCGGGGAATCATCCTCTCGGGCGGGCCGGATTCGGTCTACCGCGAGGGCGCGCCGCGCGTGGTGGCGGAGGTCTATGCCCGCGGACTTCCGCTGCTCGGGATCTGCTACGGCATGCAGCTCATGACCCTCGATCTGGGAGGACGCGTGGAGCCGGCCGAAGGGGGAGAGTACGGCCCCGCGACGGTGGAGGTGGCCCGGGCCGACTCGCTGCTGTTTCGCGGCCTGGGGCCCCGGGAGAACGTCTGGGCGAGCCACGGCGACCGCGTTCTCGCGCTGCCGGCGGGGTTCGTTCCCACCGCCTCCTCGGCCAACGCTCCCTACGCCGCGGTCGAGGACCGCGGCCGGCGCCTGTTCGGCGTCCAGTTTCATCCCGAGGTCGCGCACACCGAGCACGGCCGAGAGATCCTGCGCAACTTCCTGTTCGACGCCTGCGGCTGCAGCGGCGACTGGAGCCTCGCGAACTTCATCGAGGAGGCGGTACGGGAGGTGCGCGAGGAGATCGGCGGCGGTCGGGTCCTGTGCGCGCTCTCGGGAGGCGTCGACTCGGCAGTGATGGCGCTGCTGCTGCGCCGCGCCCTGGGGGACCGGCTCACGTGCATCTTCGTCGACAACGGCCTGCTCCGGAAGGGCGAGGCGGCGCAGGTGGTGCGTGACTTCCGGGACCGCTACCACCTGCAGGTTCGCGCCCGGGACGCTTCCGGGCTCTTCTTCGAGCGGCTCGCGGGGGTCGCGGACCCCGAGCGCAAGCGCAAGATCGTGGGAGAGACCTTCATCGAGGTCTTCGAGCAGGAGGCCGAGGCGCTGGGGAAGACCGACTTCCTCGCCCAGGGCACGATCTATCCGGATCGGATCGAATCCGCCTCGGTGCGCGGGCCGTCCGCGACGATCAAGACGCATCACAACGTCGGCGGGCTTCCGGAGCGGATGACGCTGCGCCTCGTGGAGCCGCTGAAGGACCTGTTCAAGGACGAGGTGCGCCGCGTGGGACGGGAGCTCGGGCTGGACGCGGGCTTCGTCAACCGCCATCCCTTCCCCGGTCCGGGGCTCGCCGTGCGCGTGCTGGGCGAGGTGAGCGCCGAGCGGGTCGCCCTGCTGCAGGAGGCGGACGACATCTTCATCGGGGAACTGCGCGCCGCCGGCTTGTACGACCGCGTCGCGCAGGCGTTCGCGGTGCTCCTGCCCGTGCGCGCCGTGGGGGTCATGGGCGACGGCCGCACCTACGAGCACGTGCTGGCGCTGCGCGCAGTCGAGACGCAGGACTTCATGACCGCGGACTGGTCGCGGCTTCCCCATGATTTCCTGGCGCGCGTGGCCAGCCGGATCGTGAACGAAGTCCGGGGGATCAACCGAGTGGTCTACGACGTCACGAGCAAGCCGCCCGGGACGATCGAGTGGGAGTGAGCGAGGAGGATCGTTCGTGGCGGGACCGGGCTTCGTCCATCTGCACAACCACACCACCTACTCGCTGCTCGACGGCGCCCAGCGGTTGGAGGAGATGGTCGCGCGCGCGGCCTCCGACGGCCAGCAGGCGCTGGCGATCACCGACCACGGGAACCTCTTCGGCGTCCTGGAGTTCTCCCGGGTCGCCCAGCGCCAGGGCGTGCGTCCGATCGTCGGGGTCGAGGCGTACGTCGCCCCCGGCTCGCGTCACGACCGCGCGCCGCAGCAGGGAGCAGGGACGGGGAAGAAGCCGTACTTCCACCTGATCCTCCTCGCCCAGAACTACACCGGCTACAAGAACCTGATCCGGCTCTCGAGCGCGGGGTACCTGGAGGGGTTCTACTACCGACCGCGGATCGACAAGGAGATCCTGCGCGAGCACAGTGAAGGGCTGGTTTGTCTCTCGGCGTGCCTCGCGGGGGAGGTTCCCGCGCTGCTGCGCTCCGGGCGCTACGACGACGCCCTCGCGGCCGCCGGTGATCTGCGCGACCTGTTCGGCCCGGGACGTTACTGGCTCGAACTCCAGGACCACGGGCTTGAGGAGCAGCAGCAGGTCAACCGGGACCTGGTCCGCCTCGCGCGCGACCTGCGCGTGCCGCTCGTGGCCACGAACGATTGCCACTACCTGCTGCCCGACGACCATTTCGCCCACGACGTCCTGGTGTGCATCCAGACCGGAAAGACCGTGCACGCGTCCGACCGCATGCATTACTCGGCGCAGCACTACCTGAAGACGCAGGAGGAGATGGCGCGGCTGTTCGCCTGGTCCCCGGGGGCGGTGGAGAACAGCCTGGCGATCGCCGCCGAGTGCCGCTTTGCCTTCGAGAAGCAGCCGAACCACCTGCCGGACTTCCCGGTTCCCCCGGGCTACGATCTCGGCGGCTATTTCGAGAAGGTGGTGCGCGACGGGTTCGCATGGCGGTCGCCCGTCTGGCGCGCGGAGCGCGAGGCGGGGCGGTTGCGCCACGCTCCGGAGGTCTACCAGGAGCGGCTGGAGCGCGAGATCGCGACCATCCGCCAGGTCGGCTTCGCAGGCTACTTCCTGATCGTCTGGGATTTCATCCGCTTCGCGCGCGAGAGCGGGATCCCGGTGGGGCCGGGGCGCGGCTCGGCGGCAGGATCGCTCGTGGCGTACTGCATGCGCATCACCGACATCGATCCGGTGGAGCACGACCTGCTCTTCGAGCGCTTCCTGAATCCGGAGCGGGTCAGCCTGCCCGACATCGACATCGACTTCTGCTTCCGGCGCCGGGAGAAGGTGATCGACTACGTCATGGAGAAGTACGGCCGCCCGAACGTGGCGCAGATCATCACCTTCGGCACGCTGGCGGCGCGCGCGGTGATCCGCGACGTGGGGCGCGGTCTCGAGATCCCGTACGGGGACGTGGACCGGATCGCCAAGATGGTCCCGCAGCAGCCGGGACTGGACATGACGATCGACAAGGCGATGGCCGACGTTCCCGCCCTGCGCCAGGCGTACAACGGGGACGAGACCGTGCGCCAGCTCCTCGACGTCGCGCGCCGCCTCGAGGGGCTCGTGCGCCACGCCTCGACCCACGCGGCGGGCGTGGTGATCGCGCCCCGGCCGATCGTGGATTTCGCCCCGCTGTACCGGGGAACGAACGAGGAAATCACCACCCAGTTCGCGAAGGACGACATCGAGTCCATCGGCCTGCTCAAGATGGACTTCCTCGGGCTCAAGACGCTGACCCTGATCGACGCCGCGGCCGAGTCCGTGGAGCGCACGCACGGTGTCCGACCGGACGTCGAGCACCTGCCCCTGGACGACCCGGCGGTCTACGAGCTGTTCGCCAAGGCCCGCACCTCGGGGATCTTCCAGTTCGAGTCGGAGGGGATGAAGGACATCCTGCGACGCCTCAAGCCGGAGCGCTTCGACGACCTGGTGGCGCTCAACGCGCTGTACCGTCCCGGTCCGATCGGCGGGGGCCTGATCGACGATTTCATCAAGCGGCGCCACGGAAAGGTGAAGGTCGAGTACCCGCATCCGCTGCTCGAGGACATCCTCGGCCCGACCTACGGCGTGATCGTCTACCAGGAGCAGGTCATGCAGATCGCCTCGCGGATGGCCGGGTACTCCCTGGGGGAGGCGGACATCCTGCGGCGCGCCATGGGCAAGAAGCAGAAGGAGGTCATGGCGGCGGAGCGCAAGCGTTTCGTCGAGGGGGCGAAGAAGCAGGGCGTGAAGGCCCCCGAGGCCGGGAAGGTCTTCGAGCTCATGGAGTACTTCGCCGGCTACGGCTTCAACAAGTCGCACTCCGCAGCCTACGCGCTCGTGGCGTACCAGACCGCATGGCTCAAAGCGCACTATCCCGTGGACTTCATGGCGGCGCTCCTGACCACGGAGAAGGACAACACGGACAAGCTGGTCAAGCACGTGAACGAGTGCCGCGAGATGGGGATCCCCGTCCGGCCCCCGGACGTGAATGCGTCGGGTCTCGATTTCAGCGTGGAGGAAGAGGCGATCCGCTTCGGGCTTTCCGCGATCAAGAACGTCGGGGAGGGAGCGATCCTCTCCGTGCTTCGCGCGCGCGAGCAGATCGGGAGCTTCGGATCGCTGCGCGCGCTGTGCAGCGAGGTCGATCCGCGCGCGGTCAACAAGCGCGTCTTCGAGGCGCTGATCCAGTCGGGCGCCCTGGATTCGCTCGGCGCGCGGAGGAGCCAGCTCGCGGCGGGTCTCGATGCCGCTCTGGAGCACGCCGCGCGCGTGCGCTCCGACCGGGAGGCCGGGCAATCCAGCCTGTTCGGAGGGGACGCGGACCCGTCCCGGAAGACGGGGACGGAGGATCTGCTGCCCGACCTGCCGGACTGGGACGAGCGCACCAGGCTCGGGTACGAGAAGGCGACCGTGGGCTTCTACGTCACGGGACACCCGCTCGAGGCCTACCGTCCGCTGCTGGACGGCTTCACGACGCACACCACGGCCAAGCTCCGCGAGGCCCCCGCCGCCGGCGAGGTGGCGGTCGCTGGGATCATCACCGACCTGAAGCGGAGGAAATCGAAGAAGGGGCAGTGGTGGGCCGCGTTCCAGCTCGAGGATCTCCAGGGGATGGTGGACGTCTTGATCTTCCCCAAGGCGTACGAAGCCTGCCAGCAGATCCTCGAGACCGATCGCCCCGTGCTGGTGGCGGGCCGGCTCGAGGCGGAAGAGGAGCGGACGCGGGTCCTCGCGGACTCGGTGAGCTCCCTGGATGGGTTGCGCGAGCGGCACGCGGACGCCGTGCAGATCCGTCTCGACGCGGAAGATCTGGACGAGGATCTCGTGGACCGCCTGCGCCGCGCCGTGGAGGGGCATCGTGGGGACAAGGCCCTGTATCTCGAAGTGGTCCGCCCCGGAGGCTATCGGCTGCTGGCGCGCGCCGAGCCCGGCCTCGGTGTCGCCCCGTCCCTGGCGCTCACGCGTGCGCTCGAGGCCGTCGTGGGCCCCGGACGGGTCCGCTACCGGGCCCGCCCCGCGTTGAGGGGGGAAGCGGGCCGGTGCTAGGATAGCCGCTTCGGTTCGGCTTTCATCTCGCGAGGCGCAGTCCCTCCACGGAGCGATCCATGGTGCTGAACGTCCGGCGCACATTCACATCGGAGTCGGTGACGGAAGGACATCCGGACAAGGTGGCCGACCAGATCTCCGACGCGATCCTCGACGCGATCTTGCGGGAGGACCCGCAGGGCAGGGTCGCCTGCGAGACCCTCCTCACGACCGGCCTGTGCCTGATCGCCGGCGAGATCACGACCCGCGGCTATGCGGACCTGCCCAAGGTCGCGCGCAACACGCTGCGCGAGATCGGCTACACCAGCGCCGCGTTCGGGATCGACGCCGACTCGTGCGCGGTGATCTCCACCATCGACGAGCAGTCGCCCGACATCGCGATGGGCGTGGACACGGGCGGCGCGGGGGACCAGGGGATGATGTTCGGATACGCCTGCCGCGAGACGGACGAGCTGATGCCCCTGCCGATCAGCCTCGCGCATCGGCTCGTGCGCCGCCTCGCGGAATGCCGGCGTGGTGGGGTCGTGGACTTCTTCCGCCCCGACGGGAAGTCGCAGGTCAGCGTCGAGTACGAGAACGACAGGCCTCTGCGGGTGGACACCGTGGTCGTCTCCACCCAGCACGATCCTGCGGTGACCCACGCGCAGCTTGAGGAGGCGGTGCGCGAGGTCGTGATCCGGCCCGTGATTCCGGAGCGCTTCATGGACTCCCGGACCAAGGTGTTCGTCAACCCGACGGGTCGCTTCGTGACCGGGGGGCCGCAGGGCGACACCGGGCTGACCGGGCGCAAGATCATCGTGGACACCTACGGCGGGATGGGACACCACGGGGGCGGCGCGTTCTCGGGCAAGGATCCGACGAAAGTCGACCGCTCCGCGTCCTACATGGTGCGCCACGTCGCCAAGAACCTCGTGGCCGCGGGGCTCGCCGATCGCGCCGAGGTCCAGATCGCGTACGCCATCGGCGTCGCGGAGCCGGTGTCGATCCAGGTGCAGCACTTCGGGACCGGGAAGGTCCCGGAGGAGCGCATGGTGGAGCTGGTCCGAGGGCATTTCCCCCTCAGTCCGCTGGGGATCATCGAGTATCTGCAGCTGAGGCGGCCGATCTACCGGGCGACGGCGGCCTACGGCCACTTCGGCCGCAGCGAGCCCGGGTTCACCTGGGAGAGCACCGCTCCGGCGGAAGCCCTGAAACGGGAAGCGGGGATCTGACATGGCGAAGAAAGCGAGCGCGGGAGCGGGCCGCACGCCGGCCCATGACGTCAAGGACCTGAGGCTCGCGGCGGCGGGTCGCGAGCGCATCGAGTGGGCCGACAAGATGATGCCGGTCCTGCAGGGGATTCGCGCCCGCTTCGAGCGCGAGAAGCCGTTGCGCGGGCAGACGATCGCCGCCTGCCTGCACGTGACCAGCGAGACCGCGAACCTGGCGCGTACTCTGAAGGCGGGTGGGGCCGACGTCGCGCTGTGCGCGAGCAATCCACTGTCCACTCAGGACGAAGTGGCGGCGGCCCTGACCGGCATCTTCGGCATCTCCACGTTCGCGGTGAAGGGCGAAGACCACAAGCGCTACTACGGCCACATCGCGGCGGTACTCGGGACCGCGCCTACCCTGACGATGGACGACGGCGCCGATCTCGTCTCGAGCCTGCACAGCCAGTACCGCAAGTTCCTGCCGGGCGTGCTCGGGGGGACCGAGGAGACCACCACCGGCGTGATCCGGCTGCGCTCGATGGCCGCGGAGGGCGTTCTCGAGTACCCGATCATCGCGGTGAACGACGCGGTGACCAAGCACTTCTTCGACAACCGTTACGGAACCGGGCAGTCCACGATCGATGGGATCGTACGCGCGACGAACCTGCTCCTCGCGGGGATGAAGGTCGTGGTCGCGGGCTACGGCTGGTGTGGGAAGGGGATCGCTCTGCGCGCCCGCGGGCACGGCGCCAACGTCAGCGTGTGCGAGATCGATCCCGTGGCGGCCCTGGAGGCGGCGATGGATGGCTTCCGCGTGCAGCCGATGGCCAAGGCGGCGCGGGAGGGGCAGCTGTTCATCACGGTGACGGGGAACAAGGGCGTACTCCGGGAGGAGCATTTCCGCGTCATGCCGGACGGTGCGGTGATCTGCAACTCGGGCCACTTCAACGTGGAGATCGACATCCCGGCGCTCGAGAAGCTGACACGCTCGCGCCGGCGGACCCGGGAGTTCGTGGAGGAGTTCCTGCTCAAGGACGGACGGCGCATCTACCTTCTGGCCGACGGGCGCCTGGTCAACCTCTCGGCGGCCGAGGGGCACCCCGCTTCGGTGATGGACATGAGCTTCGCGAACCAGGCGCTCTCCTGCGAGTACATGGTGCGCCACCACGGCCGCCTCGGGCGCTCCGTGGTCCCGGTCCCGGTGGAGATCGACCGGGAGATCGCCAGACTCAAGCTCGGGAGCCTCCACCTTGCCATCGATCGGCTGACCCCGGAACAGAAGCGCTATCTGGCATCGTGGAGTGAGGGAACCTAGCCCGAAGCGCGCGGGAGTGGGCCGGCGGCTCGCGGCCGGTGCGGCTCTCGCGCTCGTCATCTGGTGCGCGGCCGGGATCCGGACCCTCGACCCGACCGTGGAGTTCGGTGTGGTGCGGCTCACGGGCGCGCCCGGGGTCGCCTGGAAGACCGAGCGCTCCGTGGTCCTCGCGCCCCCGGGCCTGCTGCGTTTCACCCGCTACCCCTCGAACGCGGTCGAATTGCCCCTTCCGCAGGCGGAAGAGGCAATGCTCGAAGGCATGAACGGAACCCGCTTCGGTTTCCGTGGGCAGGCGACGCTGCAGGTCCGTCCCGAAGCGTGGCGGAGCGTGGATCGGGCGGCTGCAGGGCGGGGGATCTCGGGAGTCCTGCTCGAGGCGGCCAAGGCCGCAGGGAACCGCCTGAGCCTGGCCTCGGGAAGCCGCGGCACGCGCAGGCCCGCGCTCGCCAGGGAATTCGAGACCCTCCTCGCCGACGAGCTCGGGAAGCTGGGGGCCGACCTGCGCCGGCTCAGCTTCGCTTCGCTCGACTACCTGGCGGTACCGGTGGGCTCGGCTCCGCCGCCAGCATCGGGTGCAAAGCTGCTCGTGGTGGGTCTCGACGGAGCCGACTGGGCGATCCTCGATCCGCTTCTGGAGCGGGGCAAGATGCCCAATCTCGCGCGGCTGATCGAGAAGGGGGTGCGGGCGAAGCTCCTGGCGATCAGCCCGACGCTCTCGCCGGTGGTGTGGACCACCATCGCCACGGGGGTGGAACCCTCGCGGCACGGAATCCTCGACTTCCTGATCCAGGATCCGATGGGAGGGCAGGGCCAGCCGGTGACCTCGCTGCAGCGCAAGGCGCCGACGATCTGGGACATCCTGTCCCGCGCCGGCGTGAGCGTCGGGGTCGTGGGATGGTGGGCGACCTGGCCAGCGGACCCTGTCCGGGGCTACCTCATCTCCGACCGCATCGCGTACCAGCTCTTCGGCTACCGGTCGGACGCCAACGAGGCGGAGGGGAAAACCTGGCCTGCGGACCTGTATGGGGAGATCCGCAACCGGATCGTGGCCCCCGATCAGATCGGCTGGAACCAGGTCGTGCCGTTCCTGTCCGGACCCCGCCGCGCGCGGGAGGAGTTCGACCCGGATGAGCAGAAGATGTTGGACGATTTCAGAACCCTGCTGGCCGCCGGTGAGACCTATCTCGGCACCGCGCTGTACGCGTCGAGAAGGCTGTCCACCGAGTTCGAGGCGGTGTATTTCGAAGGGACCGACACGGTGGGCCACCTTTTCATGCCCTACCGGCCGCCGTTGCGCCCGGGGGTGAGCCCGCGCCGCTTCCAGTCGTTCTCCGAGATCGTGGATCGCTACTACGAAACCGCCGACCGCTACCTCGGCCAGCTCTTGGAGGGACGCGGCGCGGACTGGACCGTGATGGTGCTCTCCGATCACGGTTTCTCGTCGGACGCGACCCGCCCGCTCACGACCGATTCGCGGATCGGGCACGGCCCCGCGGCCGACTGGCATCGACGCTTCGGGATCCTCGTCCTCTCGGGCGCACACGTCCAGGCCGGCGCGAAGCTCGACGAAACCAGTGTCTACGACATCGCGCCGAGCGTGCTCGCGCTGTTCGGTCAGCCGGTTCCGGCCTCCTGGCCGGGGCGGGTCCTGGGAGAGGCGATCGACCCCGGGTTTCTCGCGAGCCATCCCGTGCGCTTCCGCCAGGACGATCCGGAGCGCGAGGAGGAGGCTCGGGAAGAGGGGAGTCCGGGGGCCGATCCCGCCGCCGCGGAGCTGCGCGAGAAGCTGACGAACCTGGGGTACATCGGAGCCGGCGACGGCAGGCAGGTCTCCATGAGCGCCTACAACAATACCGGCGTGGCCCTGATGGCGGAGGGGAAGTACGAGGCGGCCGTGGAGCAGTTTCGCAAGGGGCTCGCGGAGCAGCCGCAGCAGCCCAACCTGCGGGTGAACCTGGGCCTGGCCCTGCGCATGTTGGGGCGGACGGGCGAGGCGCGCGCGGAGTTCGAGCGCGCGATGGATCTCAAGGGAGCCGCCCGCTCCGCAGGACACCAGCTGGCGCAGATCGCACTCGAAGAAGGAGACTATTCCGCCGCGGAGCGGTACCTGCGGCAGATCCTCGAGTACGAGCCCGGCGCCTCCGAGGTGCGCAATTCGCTCGGCCTCGTCCTCGAGAAGAAGGGGGATCCAGCGGGTGCGGAGGCGGAGTACCGGCGTGCCGTGGAGGGGGATCCGAACGCCGCCCAGCCCCGAAGCAACCTCGGAAATCTGGCGCGTGCGCGCGGCGACCTCCCGGCGGCAGAGTCCTGGTACCGGCAGGCAATCGACGCCGATCCCTATTTCATGGGCGCCTACAACAACCTGGCTCTTGTGTACCAGGAGCAGCGCCAGATGGAAAAGGCCATCGACCTCTACGCGCGCGCTCTGGCCAAGGCTCCCAGCAACGCGATCGTGATGAACAACCTGGCGAGTCTCTACTATGCGCAGGGTGACCTGGAGGAGGCACGCAAGCTCTGGGAGCGGTCGATCCAGGCCGATCCGAAGTATCCCTCGCCGCTCAACAATCTCGCCGGCATCGAGATCGGGGCGCAGAATCTCGCCAAGGCCGAGGAGCTCCTGGAGAAGGCCCTGGCGATCGAGCCGGGCTACGGGGACGCGAGGATCAATCTGGCCCTGGTCCGCCAGGCGCAGGGCAGAGCCGAAGAGGTCCGCGCCGAGCTCAACAAGGCGGCGGGGGATCCCCGCTCCCGTGTGAACGCCCTGACCCAACTCGGGGTCTTCGAGCTGCAGAGCGGGCGAACGGCGAGCGCCGTCCCTTCGCTGCAGCAGGCACGCGCGCTCAGCCCCAGGAACGCGAACATCCTGAACGCACTCGGGGAGGCTTACCGGAGGCTCGGCCGCACGCGCGAGGCGAGCGAGGCGCTCCGCGCCTCGCTCGCCATCGATCCGAGCCAGGAGGAGGTCCGCCGCGTCGTGGAATCCCTGGGGGCCGGGAACTAGGTTCTCACGTACAGCAGTAGGTACGCTCCGAGGAAACCGTAGACCACGTTCGGGGCCCACGCGGCGAGCAGGGGAGGGAGAATCGTCTCCAGCCCCATGGCACGGAAGATGGCGAGGGTGGCCCAGTAGACGATCACGAGGACGAGCGACACCCCGATCGCATACAGAGAGCCGCTGCGGCCCACGCGGAAGGCGAACGGCACGCCCAGGAGCAGCATCACGAGAGGCGTGAGCGGCTGGGCGAGCTTCCCGAAATACCCCACGCGCAGCCGCGTCGTATCGTAGCCGCTTCCGTGCAAGCTGCGGATCTGCTGTCCCAGCTCCTCGAGACTCATCTGGTCGGGGAGGTCACTTCCCAACGTGAGAGTCGCCTCGCGGCGCGAGAAGCTCTCGGGAGGGTCGAGCTCCACGACCTCGGGCCCCTCGAACGCCCGGAAGCCGCCTCGTCCCGGCACGCCGCTCGGCATGTTCCACTGCCATCCCTTCTCGACCTCCCAGGCCGATCCGTTCCAGCGCGCGGATGCCACGAAGACCTGCTCCACGATCCGCTCGCCGCGGGAATCGAGACGGAGCACGCTCAGGCCCTGGAACTGGTGCTGGATCGGATCGTAGAAGCGGTAGTGATAGAGCCGGCTCTGGGTGCCGAACGTCCAGCGGCCGCCGCCGGGTGTCCCGAAACCGTAGCTGCGCGGTGCGCGGCCGAAGATCCGGTCGCGCACCTCCTGCGCCTTGCGGTTCGTGAACGGGGCGATGCGATCCTGGATCACGAACAGGACGCCGCACAGAAGCACCGTCACCGCCACGACCGGAGCCACGGCCCGACGCATGCTCATTCCCGCGGCCTTGAGCGCGGTGAGTTCCCCCTTCCGAGACAGCAGCGTGAAGCTCACGACCCCGGCCACCAGGCACGATACGGGCAAAGTGAACTGGAGCATTCCTGGTGCGTAGAACTTGAAGTACCTGCCGACGAGGGAGACGGGCTGTCGGTTTTGGAAGACCCCGTCCAGGAGCCCCTTGAGTTCCGCGATGCTGTACACGACGTAGGCGGACACGAGGGTCAGGAACAGCACCTTCAGGTACTGCATCACGAGATGCCGGTCGATCCGCCCGAGCAGGCCCACGACGGTCATCACCCCCGTCGCGAGGAGGAACAGCGGCAGGACGCCGCGACCGAGCTGGCCGGAGTCCGGCACCGGTCCCGCGGGTACGCGCCGCAGCGCCTCGGTGATCAGAAACATCGCGGCGCCCGCGAGGACGGCGAGGGATGCGATGGAGACGACGAAGCGACGCAAGGCACCGCGCTGCGCCCGGGAGGGCTTCGAAGGGAAGATCCGCTCGCGCAGGATACGCGCGCGATCGCGAAGCGCCTCTCCGATACCTGCCGTCCGGGCAGCGCCGGCACGGGAGGACATGCGCGCGTAGGCCCAGGCGATCCACAGGCCGATCGCCAGGTTCGCACCCCAGGCTCCGAGCAGAACCGGGAGGCGGCCCCGGCTCGCTTGGTTGCGGGTCACGATGAAGAGTACCCAGTACACGAAAATGATCGCCAGGCTGACGGCGAATCCCGCACCCTTGCCGGAGCGCGCGTGGCTGACTCCCAGGGGCATGGCCAGGAGGGCAAACAGGAGGCAGGCGGCCGGCAGCGCGAACCTCTGGTTGAGCTCCAGGAACGCGCTCCGCTGTCGGAAGGGTCGGATCACGTGGTTTGGCTCCTCCCGTGACGCCGATCGCTCCCGGAGCAGATCCCCCAGGGTCATGTCCTGAACCGTCTTGTTGCGCTCGTTCTGGGCCGGACGTAGATAGCTCGGAGGGTCGAGAGAGAACCGGTACCGGTCGAAGTGGCTCGCGACGTAGGTGTCCGGGGTCGCGGGCCTGTAGGAGTAGTGCATCCCGTCCTCGAGTTCCACGTCGAGGACCCCGCGTGCGTCCCGGGACGGGTAGAGCCTTCCGGCCCGGGCGAGGATGATCTGGTCGGCGTCCTCCGGGCCGGTGGCGGCCTGGTGGACGAACACCCGCTGCAGCGCTCCCTGTCCACCCGGGGGGATCTCGTCCACGAACAGCACGGCTCCAGGGAGGTCGTCGTAGAAGACCCGAGGCCGCAGGTCCGCGGCGAGGCTCGAGGTCGCCAGGACCCGGTCCAGCAGGTTTTTCGAGGCGTAGCTCGCGCGAGGGACGACCTCGGAGTAGACGAAGAAGGCCAGGGCCGTGGCCAGGAGACCATGAAGGAGGACCGGTCGCATCAGAAACGGGGGGCCCAGGCCCGCGCTCTGCATGGCGACCCACTCGTGGTCCGAGGAGAGCCGCCCAGTAGCGATCAGCGTGCCCAGGAGGGTGGCCATGGGGATCGTGAGCACGAGGACCTTGGGGATCTGGAAGGCGAACATCTGAAGGATGACGTCCCAGCCGAGGTTCCTGGACACCGCCTGGCGCGCCACCAGGAAGAACTCGTTCATGAGCAGGGTGAACGTGTAAAGGGCGAGGCCCAGAAGGGTCGGAAGGACCAGCTCTCCGAGGAGGTAGCCGTGAAGACGGCGCGCCGGGCGGGCAAAAAGCCTTCGGTTCAACAATGTCCGATAAGATACATTATGTCAACTAACTTGTAAGCCAAACCGTGGCCGGCGAGTCTAGCCGGCCTCGAGGCCGCTCCAGTCGACGCCGCGCTCAACGTGCTTCCGTCCGTTCCCGTCTCCGCCTTCCGAGCTCTCGGTCTCCTGCATCAGCTTCTCGACGATCCTCTGGAGCGCGCGAATGAGCTCGGCGCGATCGACCTCCGGCTTCCCGAACGTGAGCCGGAACTGGAACGAGTCGTCCTCCGGCTTGAACTGGAACACGTAGCCGCGAGGCTTGCTCCTCCGCCCGTCCTCGTGTCCGAAGCGCCGAGCTTGCTCCCGGGTGATGCCATCGCCGGAGATCCGATCGACCAGATCCTGCATCCTCTCCGCAGTGTCCTGCCTCACGATCTGCAGGAGCATCGAGCGGCTGCTGATGTCGGCCTGCCGACATTGCTCGCGGATCTCGTCTGGCATCCGGTTCAGGCTCAGGGTCTCGGTGATGACGGTTCTCGACTTGCCCAGCTTGCGCGCGATCTCCTCGTGTGTGTAGCGGAACTGATCGCACAGCCGTTGCAGGGCCGCGGCCTCTTCGAAGACGGAGAGGTCCTTGCGTTGGAGATTCTCGATCAGGGAGATCTCCAGCATGCCCCGGGCGTCCACGTCCACCTCGATGCAGGGAACGTGGCGCAGTCCCGCCAAGCGGGCCGCCTGAAAGCGGCGCTCTCCGGCGATGATCTGGTAGGCCCCATCATGGCTGCGCACCAGGATCGGCTCCAGGATCCCCTTCTCCTTGATCGACGCCACCATCTCGGCGAGATCGCCGAAGTCCTTGCGCGGCTGATGAGGGTTGGGCTCGATGCGCTCGATGTCGATGAGCCGGCCCACGGAGTCCGTGTGATCGGATGTGATCGCCTCGACAAAGTGGCTGTCGTGGCGCATGCGCTTCTCCGGCGGAAGACCCCGAAACTTAGACACGTCCGATTACCTCCTCGGAAAGACTGTAGTACTCGATCGCGCCGGACGAGCTCGGAGCGAATGTGAAAATGCTCTGGCGGTACGCAGGACTCTCCTCGAGACGCACGCTCTTCGAGATCGTGGTCCGGAACACCTTCTCGCCGAAGACTTTCCGGATCTGGGTGAGGATGTCCCGCGCCAGGATCGTGCGGCGATCATGGAGGGTGATGACGACTCCCAGAAAGCGCAGATCGGGATTGGGCCGCGCCCGGATCTTCTCGTAGGTTTCGAGGAGGTCGTCCGTCCCCTCGAGGGCGAAGTACGAGGACTGGATCGGGACCAGCAGGTGCGTGGCAGCCACGAGCGCGTTCACGGTCAGGATTCCGAGGGTCGGGGGGCAGTCGATGACGATGTAGTCGTACAGTCCCCGCACGGGCTCGAGCTTGTCACGCAGGCGGAAATGGGCGTCGAACTCCCCGACCAGCTTCGTATCCGCCTTGGCAAGGGAGATCCGCGAGCCGAGGACGTCGAGCTCGTCGTGCTGGCTCGGACGCACGACTTGCGCGACCGTGGTTTGGGGGTCGACGAGGAGCTCGTACATCGAGAGCTCCATCTCGGCCGGGTCCACGAAGGAGATCGTGGCGTTTCCCTGGGGATCGAGGTCCACGAGCAGCGTCTTGAGCCGCTTCTGCGCGAGCGCGGCGGCGAGGTTGATCGCGGTCGTGGTCTTTCCCACCCCACCCTTCTGGTTGGCGATTGCGACGATCATTGCGGCCATGGTCCCACCCGTGGATCTTGAAGAGGCCGAAGCGACCCCGGTGCGGAATTCTCGACACCCGCCGGTACCACCGCATATGGGGTCTTCCTCCTCACCGAACCCCGGATCTAGGGGCGACGGAGAGGAGGCGGATCGAGAGTGTACCCGCGCGAGGCGATCGCTGTCAACCGGAGAGGGAATCGTAGCCGAAAACGGGAGGGAAGGGAACGGTGTGCGCGGAGTTACATCTCGTATTTCCCGAGCTCTTCTGGATCGACCTGCTCGAGCCAGCGTCGCAGGCGCTCGGGCTCGTCGATCTCCTGGCCTTCTCCCTCGACGCTCGAGCGCTCGAGCACCGCCTCCTCGACGAAGATCGGTACTTCGGCGCGAAGCGCGAGGGCCATGGCATCGCTCGGACGCGCATCGATCGCGAGGCGCTCCCCGTTCCGCTCGAGGTGGATTAGGGCGAAGAATGTGTTGTCCTTGAGCTCGGTGATGACGACACGATCCACGCGGGCCTTCAAGCCCTCGATGACGTTGCGAAGCAAATCGTGCGTCATGGGCCGGGGAGAGGTGACTTTCTCCAGCTGGGTTGCGATAGCGTTGGCTTCGAAGATCCCCACCCAGATGGGAAGAACGGACTCACCCTCGGGATCTTTGAGGATGATGATCGGCATGTTCGACACGGGGTCGATCATCAGGCCCTTGATCCTCATCCGAACCGGCATGCGCACCCATCCTCGGCCCGGGGCCACACTGCGCGCCCTCCCGGCCCAACCGAGCGAAGTGAATATATATAGCCTCCCTCACCGCAGGTCAAGCGCCGCGGGAGGGATTTCTCCACGCAGCGCGTACGCTGAGGAGGCACGGATCCGGACATTCTGCAGGCGTCCCGGAGCGGTCGAGCCAGAGAAGTTCACCACCCGGTTGTCCGAAGTACGGCCGCACCACGCGCCGGGGTCGCGCTTGCTCGGTCCCTCGACCAGGACCTGCACCTCCCGCCCGACCCACTGGCGGTTCCGGTCTTCCTGGATCTCCTGCTGGCGCGCCTGCAGCCGGCGCAGACGATCGAGCTTCTCCAGCTCAGGGACCGGGTCGGCGAGGTCGGCCGCCGCTGTACCGGGACGGCTCGAGTAGGTGTAGGCGAATACCGTGTCGAACCGGACCTCGTCGAGCAGCGAGAGGGTCTCCTGGAAATCCTCCTCTCGCTCCGTCGGGAACCCGACGATCACGTCGGTTCCGAGCGACAGGTCCGGGATCCGCCTGCGCAGCCCCTCGACCTTGCGCAGATAGCCTTCGCGATCGTAGCCTCGCTTCATGGTCTTGAGGACGGAGCTCGCTCCCGACTGAACGGGAAGGTGCAGGTAGGGGCAGACCTTGGGCTGCGCCGCCGCCATGGCATCCATGAGCCGGTCGGTCATCTGCGCCGGATGCGAGGTGGTGAAGCGGATGCGCTCGATCCCGTCGATCTCCGCCGTCGAGCAGAGCAGGTCCGCCAGGGTCGTGCCGGCCGCGTCGCGGTAGGCGTTCACGGTCTGGCCCAGGAACTCGATCTCGACCACTCCCCTCCCCGCGAGGTGGCGCACCTCCGCCAGCACGTCCTGGCTATCGCGGTAGGACTCGCGGCCTCGGGTCCGCGGGACGATACAGAAGGTGCATGCGTGGTTGCAGCCCTCCACGATCGTCGTGTACGCCTTCGCCGGGCTCGTGCCCTGCCGCCGGATGCGCTCGAAGGGGAAGCGGATCGAGTCGTCACGAACCTCGGTGTCGGTGATGCGCAGCGGCTCGCCTGCGGAGCGGGCACGCGGCAGCGCGAGCGGCAGGGTTCCGGTAGCGCGCGGCCCGAGGACGAGGTCCACGTGGGGGGCGCGCTGGTAGATGCGCTCCCCCTCCTGCTGTGCGACGCAGCCGCAGACCCCCAGGACCAGATCCGGATTGCGCAACTTGAAAGGACGCAGGCGCCCGAGGGCCGAGAACACCTTCTCTGCCGCCTTCTCTCGGACCGCGCAGGTGTTGAGCAGGATGACGTCGGCGTCCTGGGCGCCCCGAGCCTGCCGGTAGCCCTGCTCCTCGAGAGTTCCCGCCAGCTTCTCCGAGTCGTGGACGTTCATCTGGCAGCCCCAGGTCAGGATGTAGTACTTCCCCCGCGTCCCGTCCGGAGCCGGATCCCTATCGGGGGGCGCCATGCCGAGGTCAGAACCGGCCCTGGAGCCTGCTCCAGGTTCCGGCGAGGTCCTCGGGGAGCACGCGTGTGCCGCCGGAGACCGTCATGAAACTCGTGTCGCCGCTCCAGCGCGGAACGACGTGTAGGTGCAGATGCTCGGCGATCCCGGCTCCCGCGCAGCGCCCGAGGTTCATCCCAAGGTTGATCCCTTCCGGGCGGTAGATCTCTCCCAGGACCTTCTCCACGCGCGCCGCCAGATCGAACATCTCCGTGATCGCCTCCGGACGGAGGGCGGAGAGGCGGTCGGCATGCTGGTAGGGAACGATCATGAGGTGGCCGCTATTGTACGGGTAGATGTTGAGCACCAAGTAGTGGTGCCGCGCCCTCTGCAGGATGAAGGATGCGGCGTCGTGCTCCGGCTGCCCGGCTGCGAGATCGCAGAACACGCACGTGTCGCCGGGCCTGGGCTGGGTGACATAGGCGTGGCGCCACGGGGTGAATAGATGGTCCATGTCCGGAGATGGAACGCTCAGGCCTCCCCCGACGGATCCAGCGCCAGGCCTGCGGGAGGGGGAGCGGACATGCTCCGCTCCTCGGCGCCGTTGATCACATCCTTGAGCTCTTTTCCCGGCTTGAAATAGGGGATTCTCTTCGACGGAACCTCCACGCGGTCTCCCGTCTTGGGGTTGCGGCCTTGGCGGGAGCGCCGGCGCCGGACCCGGAAGCTCCCGAAGCCGCGCAGCTCGATCTTGTCATCCTGCTGAAGCGCCTCGATGATCGCGTGGAAGAGAGTGTTGACCACGATCTCCGCGTCCCTCTTGCTGAGGTTGGAGACCCGGACGACTTCCTCCACCAGGTCGGCCTTGGTCATGTCGCCTCTCCCCGACCCTCACTCCTCCGACTCTTCCTGTTCCCCCGGCGGGCTCGGCGCCGCGCCGCGCCGGAACATCTCCGGATCCATGAGATCGCCGAGCGTGGCGCTGCCGTCGTTCCCCTGCTGGCTGTCCTGATAGGACTGGAACGAGTCGTCGGGCGCGTCCAGGGCCGCCTTGATGGACAGCCCGATCTTCTTCTCGGCGGCGTCCATCTTGATGATCTTCGCCCGGACCTCCTGGCCCACTGCGAAGTGGTCTTCCGGCTTCTCGATCCGCTCCTTTGACATCTCGGAGACGTGAACCAGACCCTCGACGCCCTCGAAGAGCTCCACGAAGGCTCCGAACTCGGCCAGGCGCACGATCTTCCCCGAGAGGATGTCGCCGACTCCGTGCGTGCGGAAGAAATCTTCGAGAACATTCGGTTGGAGCTGCTTGATCCCCAGGGACAGACGCTGATTCTCCGAGTCGATCTTGAGGATGACCGCCTCCACGTCGTCCCCCTTCTTCAGGATCTCGCTGGGGTGCTTGAGCCTGCGCGTCCACGAGAGATCGGAGATGTGCACAAGCCCGTCGATCCCCTCCTCGACTTCGACGAAGGCGCCGAAATCGGTGATGTTGCGCACCTTGCCCCGGATGGTGTCTCCGACCCGGTACTTGGTGTCGATCATGTCCCAAGGGTTCGGCTCGGTCTGCTTCAATCCCAGGGACAGGCGTTTCGCCTCCTGGTCGGTTTCGAGCACCACGCACTCGACCCAGTCGCCGGCGTTCAGGATCTTCGATGGATGCTTCACCCGCTTGGTCCAGGACATCTCCGACACATGGATCAGTCCCTCGATCCCCTCCTCGACTTCGACGAAGGCGCCGTAGTCGGTGAGGCTGACGACCTTGCCGCGGATCCGCGTGTGCGGCGGGTACTTCTGTGCCGCGGTCTCCCAGGGGTCGATCTGGAGCTGCTTGAAGCCGAGGGAGACGCGCTCGCGCTCGCGATCGAACTTGAGCACCACGACGTCCACCTCGTCGCCGATCTGGAACTTCTCCGAGGGATGGTTGATGCGTCCCCAGGCCATGTCGGTGACGTGAAGCAGGCCGTCGATCCCGCCCAGGTCGACGAATGCGCCGTACTCGGTGAGGTTCTTGACGACGCCGCGGATGATCTTCCCCTCTTCGAGCTCCTCGAGAGTCTTCTTCTTTCTCTCCGCATTCTCCTCGTCGAGCACGGCCTTGCGCGAAAGGACGATGTTCCCCCGTCGCTTGTTGACCTTGATCACCCGCATGCGGAATTGCTGGCCCTTCAGCGAATCGAGATTCCGCACCGGCCGGATGTCCACGAGGGAGCCGGGAAGGAACGCCGGGAGCCCGATGTCCACCTTCAGGCCGCCCTTGATCCGATCCACCACCCGGCCCAGGATCGGCTCGCCGGTCTCGTAGGCCTTCTCGACCTCGTCCCAGACCCGCATCCGTTCCGCCTTGTCCTTGGACAGCACCACGTAGCCGTCGGCGTTCTCCGACTTCTCCAGGAGGACGTCGACGCGGTCCCCGACCTTCACGTTCAGCGTTCCGTCCGGGACGCGGAACTCTTCGACGTCGATCACTCCCTCGGACTTGAATCCGATGTCGACGATGACTTCCTTGTCGAGGATCTTCAGGACCTTCCCCGTGACGACTTCGCCCTCTTTGAGGGACTTCAGGCCGGCCTCCCAGCGGTCGAGCGCCTTGCCGAAGTCCTCGGCGTCATCGGGATCTCCGTGAGAATCCGCAGATCGCGTGTTCTGGTCGGATGCCGCCGTGGGTCGGGATGAGGCGTTCGTCTGCGATTCGTCCTCGGGTGTCTGCTGCTGCGTGTCCATAATGCGGGTTCCTACCTCCTCGCGGGTCCTTCCGCCTCGCGGACGGGCCGGACTCCGTTGTTGCCCATCCGTACGGAGCGGGCTGCCGGTCTTCACGCGCGCGTGCGCCGACAAACGTGCCATGGTAGAGAAACGGGCCGGCGATGTCAAGAACAATTGCGTTTTCAGCAGATTACGCCCGATCGAGCCCTCGCGGGGAGCGGCCCGCCCGGCGCGGCTCCCGGAGCGCCCTGCGGAGGACTGCAATCTCGGCCTTGGTGAGCGCGCGGTACCTCCCGGGCGGAAGCGTGCCGAGCTCGACGCCACCGAAGCGGATTCGGCGGAGCTTGAGCACAGGATGGCCCACCGACGCGAACATCAGACGAATAAGATGTTTGCGCCCCTCGCGAACGCTCACCTCGAGCCAGCTGTTCGTTCCAGACCGTCTCAGCTCGACGCGCGCCGGAAGGGTATTCCTCCCGTCGATCCGGACACCGCGCGACAGCTTCCTTCGGACCTCCTCATCCGGCTCCCCCTTCACCTTCACGAGATAGGTCTTCTCCACGCCCCGGCTGGGATGCATGAGGGCGTGCGCGAGCTCGCCGTCGTCGGTCAGAAGGAGTAGCCCCTCGGTCTCGTAGTCGAGCCGTCCGACCGGGTAGACGCGGCGGGGAACGTCACGGATCAGGTCCCGCACGCTCGGGCGGCCCTGCGGGTCGGCGAGGGTGGTCACGAAACGCGCGGGCTTGTGCAGCGCAAGGTAAAGGCGCTCCGACGGTCGCGGCCGGATCCTCGCGCCATCCACTCGGATCGAGTCGCGCTCGGGGTCGACCTTGGTCCCGAGGCGGTCGACGACGCTTCCGTTGACCTGCACCCTGCCCTCGAGGATGAGCGCCTCGGCGGCCCTGCGCGAGGCGACCCCCGCGGCCGCGAGCACCTTCTGGAGCCGCTCCGTCACTCGTCCTCGGGCAGGTCGAACAGCGCCTCGCTTGCCCGTTCCTCGGTCTCCTCTCCGGAGAGCGTCGAGTCCGACGCGGAGAGCGCCGACATCGCGGCGTCCATCCCCAGAATCTCGTTGAACTCGTCGATGGGCGGAAGATCGGCGAGGGAGTTCAGCCCGAAATGGACCAGGAAGTGGCGGGAGGTCCCGTACAGGAGAGGAGATCCCACGACCTTCTTTTTCCCGAGCACCCGGACCAGCTTCTTCTCGAGCAGGCTCTTCAGCGAGGCCGTCGAATCCACGCCCCGGATCGCCTGGATTTCCGGCGCGGTGATCGGCTGGCGGTAGGCCACGATCGCGAGAGTCTCGAGCCCGGCCGAGGACAGGCGCGTGCGGTTGCGTTGCCGGAAGAACTGGCGCACCCAGGGTCCAACGTCCGTGCGCGTGGCGAGCCGCAGCCCGCCGGCGACGCGCTCCACCTGTAGACCCGCGCCCCGGCCGCGGTACTCCTCCGCCAGGACAGCGGCCGCCTCTTCCAGGAGTGATTCCTCAACTCCTCCGAGCGCGGACGCGAGCTCCTTCACAGGAACCGGCTCGCCCGCTGCGAACACCACGGCTTCCAGGACCGCCTTGAGAAGATCGTCGGGAGGCTTCAGGTCCCCTTTGTCCGTCACGTCGGGTCTCCTTCCGCGAGCTCGCCCGCCCGCTCCGGCGCGGGGTCGCCGCGGAGCGCGATGCGGATCTCTGCCAGACGCGTGCGCTGGAAGGCAACGATGAGGCGCAGCCGCAACATCTCGAGCACCGCCAGGAACGTGGCGATGCGCTCGATCCGGTTCGGCAGGGTCGTGAACAGCTGGAACAGGTCGAGCGAGGCGCGCTCTTCCAGGAGGTCGCTCAGCCAGCCGATCTTCTCCGCCACGGACACGTCGTCGCGCCGCAGGCGAAGCTGCACCTCGTCGTCCAGCCGACCGAGGAGGGCACGGAACGCCGTGATCAGATCGAACAGGTCGACCGCGAGAAGCTCCTCTCCCGCGAACTCCTGGGAGGCGATCCCGTCACGCGTCCAGACCAAGGTGCGGGCCGCATCCATGGCATGCAGCGTCTCGGCCGCCTGTTTGTACTGCTGGTACTCGACGAGCTGCTGCACCAGCTCGTGTCGGGGGTCCTCCGCGGCACCCTCGCCGAGCACCGGATCGGCGGGCAGCAGGACGCGCGACTTGATGTGCATGAGGGTCGCGGCCATGACCAGGTACTCTCCTGCCACCTCCAGGTCCAGCCCGCGCATCAGATCCAGGTACTCGTTGTATTGTCGGGTGATCTCCACGATCGGAATATTCGTGATCTCCACCTCGTTGATCCGCACGAGGTGCAGGAGGAGATCGAGCGGTCCCTCGAAGCCGCCGGCCCGGACGCGGTAGCCATCCGAGGACGAGCCGCCCTGGAGCCCTTCGTCCATGCTCATCCGATCCGCATCGCGTCCCGGACCTCCGCCATCGTGGCGGAGGCCACGGCGCGGGCCTTCTCCGCTCCCCGCGAGAGGACTCGATCCAGGGCCTCGGGCTCGGACTCCCAGCGGGCGCGGCGTTCGGCGATCGGCGCAAGGCGACGATTGAGGTTATCCCGGAAGACCACCTTGCAATCCCGACAGCCGATCTCCGCGCTGCGGCAGCCGCGGTCCGCCCACGCCAACTGCTCGGGGCTGGAGAAGATCCGGTGGCCCGCGAAGACGGGACACACCTCGGGGTTGCCCGGGATGCGCCGGTGCGTGCGCTGGGGGTCCGTGAGGAACGAATCCACCTTGCTCCCCACGACCTCCGGGGGGTCGCTCAGGTAGATGGCGTTTCCGTACGACTTGGACATCTTGCGTCCATCCGTGCCGAGGAGCCTTGCCGCAGGGGTCAGCAAGGCCTGCGGCTCCGGGAACACGCGACCGTAGAGATGATTGAACCTCCGAACCAACTCGCGACACAGCTCGAGATGGGGCACCTGGTCCTCCCCCACCGGGACCGCGTCGGCTCGATAGACGAGGATGTCCGCGGACTGGAGCAGCGGATAGCCCAGGAAGCCGTACGTGTTCAGGTCCCGGTCGCGCAACTGCTCCTGCTGCTCCTTGTACGTCGGCACTCGCTCGAGCCAGGGAAGGGGAACGACCATCGAGAGGAGCAAGTGCAGCTCGGCATGCTCCTTCACGGCCGACTGCACGAACACCGCGCTCCTGTCCGGATCGATCCCCGCCGCGAGCCAGTCGAGGGCGATGTGCCGCACGTGCTCGCGGATCGTCCCGGTGTCGGCGTAGTCCGTGGTGAGGGCGTGCCAGTCGACGATCACGTAGTAGCACTCGTGGGTTTCCTGGAGCGGGATCCAGTTCTCCAGGGCCCCCACCAGATGGCCCAGGTGCAGAGGCCCCGTGGGACGCATCCCCGACAGAACCCGCATTCGGCGCGAAAGGGCCACGATCTCTCCTGGGGGTTCGCCCGGACTTCAGGGACCGGCCGAACGGCGCGGGAGGACTCCGGCGCCGGTGCGTGCACGCCGTCCCGGAGCGAACAGCGGCGAACTCTAACACGGAGGTTGCGGAGGGTCAACGCGAGTCGGAGGGGGTGTCCTCGCGGGCCGGCGTGCGGCTCTGCTCGCGCAGCAGCTTCCTACCCGCGCCGCCGCACAGGTAGGCCCGTGCCTGCCTGCCGATGTTGCGCGCGGCGTCCTGACGCGCCGCCGCGGCGGTGTCCTCTCCGAGGAAGGCGGGCCGGCGCTCCGTCTTGGCGCGCGAGGTCTTCGACCGGGCCACCGCGCCGGTCTCGGGGACGGAGATCTCCGCCTGCCAGCGCACCTCGAATGTCGAGACGTAGTCGAGGCTCGCCCGCGCGTCCTGCGCCTGACTGCGATCCGCGATGCTCAGGGCGTGGCTTGTCTCCTCGCTGGCGTCGTCGAGGATCACGCGCAGGACGATCCCGGGCGCCGCATCCTCGCCGACCAGTCCGCGCACGCAATCGCGACTCTCGATCTGCTCCCGGATCTGCCGCGTCACTTCTGCGAGGAAGGAATCCGGGACGCGCCGAGAGCCCTGGAGGACCTGGATGGCCGCGGTACACGGAAGCGGCTCGCCGCCGCGCGCCCCTGGCGCTTGCAGGGCGCCGAGCAGGAGCAGCAACGCGGATCGCGGGAGGAGCGCGCGCCGGAGCACGGAGGGTTCCTGTGTCAGGAGCGGAACACGAGGCGGACCGCGCCGATCGTGATCCGATCGCCGTCGCAGAGCGGGTGCGGCTGGCCGCTGCCGATCGGCGTGCCATTGACGAGCGTGCCGTTCAGCGCGCCGGCCTCCTCGGCGATGGCATGACCGGTTTCGGTGCGGAAGATCCGCGCGTGGCAGCGCGACACGCTGCGCTTGAGGTCGACGGCGCTGAGGTCCACATCCGGCTTGAGATTGCTGATCGGGTCGTAGCGGCCGAGCATGGACTCGCTTTCGGACAGCGGGAACACCGTCCCCTGTCCTTCCACCTCGAGCCGAACTCCCGTGCCGGCCGGGACCGCATGGGTCGAGGGAAGCGCGGCGCGCGGCGCGGGGGCCAGGGGCCCGCCGCCCACATCGAGGTCGTCGAGCCGCCGTTCCGCCTCGCGCAGCCGCACCGACATCTTGCGCAGGATGCGCACGGCGATCTCGATGTTGCTGCGGATCATTCGGTCGAAGGTCGTTGTGTTGACCTCGATCAACTCCGAATCCTCCAGCGTCTCGGCCGAGTTTGCTCGGGGCAGCCCCTCGATCACCGAGCTCTCACCGAAGAAGTCCCCCTTCTCCAGGATCGCCTGCGTGCGCTTGTGGCCGTCCGCCAACCGGAACAGGCGCACCTTCCCCGACTGGATGATGAACATCGAGGCGCCGAGGTCTCCCTCGCTGAACAGTCTCTCCCCGGTCCCGCAGCGCAGAACGAGATTCTGGAGAGGCTGGGCCGTGGTCCGCGAAGCCTCCGTTACCGCTCTGCCCGGTTGTTCGTCGTGTTCCATCGTCGGTACCGTCGCTGGCCCGGTCAATTCTCCCGTTCCGGAGAGCCGATCTCCCGGGATTTCTCGAGGAGCAGCCGTTGGGCCGCGTAGCGCACCTGCTGTTCCGGATCCGTTCGTGCGATCTCCTGGAGCACGGTCTCGATTCTTGGACCCCCGAGAGACGCGAGGCACTGCGCGGCGGCGATCCGCACCTCCACCGAGGAGTCCCTGCGCGCGCGGCCGATGATCTCCGCCGCCAGCCCGGAGTCGTCGGAAGCCTCGAGGGACCCGTGGGCATCCACGATCTGGGAGATGAGCAGGAGGGCGTCGCCGCGCACCTCCGCCTGCGGATGATCGAGCAGGGGCCGGAGCAGCGGGATCTCCCGCGGCGCGCCGCGGTGGAACTTGAGGAGCATCTCGAGCGCGGTCCTCAGCAGCAGTGGATTGGTCTCCTCGATCATCTGCTCGAAGGCGAGCCAGCGCTGCGAGTCATCGCTCAGCGCGTGGACCGCCGCCAGCCGTTCGGCCGCGTCCACCAGGACTGCGCCGCCCTCGGCCGGAACCGGGCGCGTGCCCAGGACCCCGCGGACGAGCGCATAGCGGGGCAAACGCTCCTTCTTGCCGGCCGGAAGGGGCTCGAGCAGGAGCAGGAAGCTCGTTCCGTTCTCCATGCGCACGGCTTCCTGCCCGGGCTCGCGGTCCCGGTTGGCGCTGCGCTGATCGACCTGTACGCGCGCGCCGGCCGGCAGGTCTCCCACCAGGGTGCGGACGACGTCGACCTCGATGTACCTCTGGTCGTCGACCACAACCCTGCCGACCACGACGACGGGTGCCACTCCCATCCACTCGTAGAGGTTCTGCGCCGCCGGCAGCGTGAGCCACGCGCAGGCCACGGCACCGGCCGCGAGCCCTCGCCGCATGGTCCGCTCCAGGCCGATGTTCACGGCGTCCGCTCCGCCCTCCGCCGAGAGGATACATGCCTTCCGCGCGGAGCGCTCCGGAGCGCCCCAGGGCAGGCGGGCGGCGCGTGCACCCGAAGCTTCAGTCGGCGGAATCAAGGCGCAGCTTCACGGACAGCGTGAACCGACGCACGGCCATCCCGTCGTGGAGGTCCACGGGGAAGATGATTTCGTGCGTCTCGCCCGCCGTCAGGCGCGCGGCATCCGCCGGCGGCTCCTGGAATGGATCCGACGGCTGCGTCAGCTTCGAGTACTCGGAGGTGTCGACATCCGACGCGGCGTCCGGGTCGCCGAGGTAGTACCCCTCGTCCTCGGCCTTGGGGAGCGGGTCGCGAAGCCCCGGCTGCCCGGAAGCGGACCCCTTCCATTCCTTCCCCGCCGTTCCGAAGGAAGCCGACTCCGCGGACTCGCGCAGCCCTCCCACCACCGCGTCCACCTCGGGCTCCCCGAAGGAGCTGACTGCGGGCTCACGGGCGGGAGCCGGCGCACTGCCTCCCAGGAAGAGGGGTGATGGCGGTCCGGAGACCGAGGGCGCCTGGGGCGGCTCGGCGCGCACGCTGGACCGCGTCACCGGAGCCGGTCGCGCGACCGGAGCCTCCATGGGAACATCGACCCGAGCCGCTGCCGCGGCTCTCGGCGGCGCAAAGCTGGAAACGAGCTCCGGCGCCGGAATCTGCTGCGCCACGGCCGCGGGGGCCTTCTCCGCGGCGGCGCCGCTCTTGCTCTGGTAGCGCCGCGTGAGGTGCAGGAGGACGAGCTTCGCGATCCCCTTCAGGGTGTCCTGCACGCCGAGGCCGGTCGTGGCCACGGCCTCGAAGCCCGGAGCGTTGTAGCGGTTGAGGGCGGCGTTGAGCTCCTCGACCGAGGACAGCCGCGGAAGATCCCGCTTGTTGAACTGGAAGACGTGAGGGATCTCCGAGAGCCGCATCCCGTGCGCCTTGAGGTTCTCCTCGAGATTGCGCAGGGACTCGATGTTGCTGCTCATCATGGCTTCCTGAGAGTCCGCCACGAACACGACGCCGTCCGCTCCCTTGAGGACGAGCTTGCGGGTCTCGTTGTAGAAGACCTGCCCCGGAACGGTGTACAGCTGCACGCGCGTCTTCATCCCCCGGATCTCGCCCAGGTCCATGGGCAGGAAGTCGAAGAACAACGTGCGATCCGTCTTCGTGGCGAGGGACAGCATCTTCCCCTTCACCACTTCCGGAAGCTGCTCGTAGACGTGCTGGAGATTCGTCGTCTTCCCGCAGAGCCCGGGCCCGTAGTAGACGATCTTCGCCGTGAGCTCTCTCGTCGAGTAGTTGAACAGAACCATCGAACGCCTCTCCCCCATCGCCCGCACCCGGGCCCGTCTGTTCACGGATTCCGCAGTCGCGGCGGAACATATGTTCCGCGATGGGGGACGTCAAGGCGCGTGCCCCTGCGGCGGCGCGGGACGGGCCCGGGCGCCGGGGCTTCAGCGAGCCTGCTCGCCCGGGCGGCGGCTGCGGAAGCGCAGCAGGACAGGGGACGGACCGAACCCGAAGCGCTCGCGGAGGGCGTTTTCCAGGTGCCGGCGCAGGGAGAAGTGGATGCTCCTGGGATCGCTGCAGAAGACCACGAAGCGCGGGGGGTGCACTCCGGTCTGCGTCGCGTACAGGAAACGGACCGGCCGCTTCCCGGGAGGTCCCGACGTCTGGCCCTTCGTGGTTTCCTGCAGCCAGCGGTTGAGCGCGGCGGTCGGGACGCGGATCGCCCCCGCCGCGTGCACCTCGTCCACGAGCTCCAGAATCCGCGACACGCGCTGGCCCGTCCTCGCGCTCACGAGCAGGATGGGAACCTCCTTGGCGAAGCGCAGGCGCTCGCGCACCGTGGCCTCCCAGGCGCGGGCGGCGACCTCGCGCTCCTCCACCAGGTCCCACTTGTTCGCGACCACGACCAACGGCCGATGGGCCTCGTGGATGTAGCCGGCGATGTGGGTGTCCTGCGCCGCCAACTCCTCGCAGGCGTCCAGGACCAGCACCACCACGTCGGCGCGCCGGATGGCGGCCTGTGCGCGTGCCACGGCCAGCGTCTCCACCTCCGCCTGCACGCGTCCGCGGCGGCGGATCCCCGCCGTGTCCACCAGCACGTATTCCCGACCGTTCCTGCGCAGCAGCGTGTCGACCGCGTCGCGCGTCGTGCCGGGACCCTCGTTCACGAGCTGGCGCTCCTCGCCCACGAGGCGGTTCAAGATCGACGACTTGCCGACGTTCGGACGCCCCACCAACGCGACCCGGACGGAGCCGGGTCCGGCCTCCTGGCCGGATCCGACGGAGCGCGGGAGGTCGCGGCGGCCCGGCAGCACGCGCTCGATCTCGCTCAGCAGCGCTTCGATCCCGAGCCCATGGGCTGCCGACACAGGAATCGGGTCTCCGAGCCCGAGTTCGTAGAACTCCAGCGCCAGTGCTTCCCGCGACGGGGTGTCGAGCTTGTTCACGACTAGGAGCACGGGAACCCCACGCGGGCGCAGCATGGCCGCGAGTTCCCGATCGGCCGCGGTCAGGCCGCGTCGACCATCGACGACTAGGAGCACCGCCGACGCAGCGCTCAGCGCCGAGTGCGCCTGACGCTCGATCCCCTGGGCAAGCGACGAGTTCTCGTCACCGAAGAGCCCACCCGTGTCGACCAGAACGAAGGGAATGGAGCTGGATCGGACACCGCCATAGAGCCGGTCCCGCGTCGCTCCGGGCTCGGAGGTCACGATCGCCGGCCGCCCACCGACCAGGCGATTGAAGAGCGTGCTCTTCCCCACGTTCGGGGAGCCCACGATCACGACCAGCGGTCCCGCCACGGCAGAATCTCCTCGGGCCGACGCGGCGTGCACACTAGCATCCCCGTTCCCGGCACGACAAGGTTCGAAAGGCTAAGTGCAGGCAGCAAATGAAGTTACCTTGACATCCAGGGCGCAGCTTCTCTACACTGAGGCCAGGAGGTCACGGGCAGCATGATCAAGGCGGACATCATCACCAGGGTCGCGGAAAAGGCGGAGATCACCAAGGTGAAGGCGGTGGAAGCCGTCGAGGTGGTCTTCGACGCCATGAAAGCCGCCATGAGACGAGGCGAGCGCATCGAGCTCCGAGGCTTCGGCGTGTTCCAGGTCAAACCGAGGAAGAAGGGGATCGGAAGGAACCCTCGCACCGGCCGGGAGGTCCGCATTCCGCCGGGCAAGACCATCCGATTCAAGCCCGGAAAGAACCTGCGCAACCTGCGTTGAGGACAGGCTCAATCCGACTTCGATTGCGGGTCCACGGCCAGATCGAGCTCGACCTTCGCAGTTCCGGTGGCGGAGACGTTGACTTCCACGGAACGTGCGGGAAAGCCCGGTCGGACCGCCTCAATGTGGTGCGGGCCTTCCACCACGGGAATCGCCCCGTGCAACCGCGCGAGTTCGCGCGCGGTGGCGAGGAACTCCCCGTCCAGGTACACCGCAGCGTCAGCCGGGCTCGCCACGATCTTCAGCAGCCCACGCCGCAAAGCCGGGCTCGCACCACCTCCCGGAGCGGACTCCGCTTCCGCGCTCGGCCGCGCCGTCTCCGGCGCCAGCGCGTTCTGGGTCGGAGGCGCCTCGCCGATCGGGCGGGAGCGTGGATCGAGCCCTTCGCCCTTGCGGAGGTCCTCGTCGATGCGGTAGGTCCCGCCCGGCCGCGCGCTTAGATCCATCCGCAGGGTCAGGTATCCTGGCGCGCTGAATTCGAGGGTGTGCGCCCCGGCGCGGACCCGGAGCTCGTCCCAAGTCCCGCTGTAGTCCTTCGCGTACCCGACCGCCTCTCCATCCAGTCGGACGCTGGCGCTGCGAGGATGGACGTCCGTCTCCACGATCGCGGGAACGTCGGCATCCGAGACGACGTAAACGGGCGCGGGATCGGTGGTGTAAGCACCGGACCCCCACCACACGCCGAACGAGTAGGACGGCCACCAGTAGTAGTCCCATCCCCAACCCCAGCCCCACGGCCACCACCATCCGCCCGGGTAGTAGTAGGGAGCGTAAGGTCCGTAGTAGCCGTAGGTGGCCCTCCCGATCGCACGATGCGGAACCTGCCCGTGCGCCGTACCGGGAGGGGTGCGGACCGCCGTGCCGGGAGGGGTGCGGACCGCCGTGCCGGGCGCGGTCCGCGCCGGGGCGCTCGGCGAGCTCTTCACGGCCCTCGCCTGGCCAGAACCCGAAGATCGCGGAGCCGGACGGCTTGCGTGGCCCTGGGCCGCTCGGGCTCCCGCGAACGCCGGGAGGCAGACCAGAGCGAGCAGAATCCCAAGAAGCAAACCGACGAGCGTCGTTCTCGCGCGTGCGTTTCTCATTGGGACCTCCCGAACCGGCGGCGCGAGCCGCGAGCCCGCTCCCCGGCTGATATACTGCGCGTTCCAGCAAAGGGAAAGGGGCTCCCGACACAAGGCCCGCGCAGTCATGGACGATCCCGCTCTTCCACCATCAAGCATACAGCACACCCCCCAGTTCGCGCCGCCTCCGGATGGGGCCCTGAGCCCCCCGCCGGCCGCTCGGATCGCGGGGCGGCAGCTCGTCCTTCACGTCGCTCTGCTCGCGGCAACCTGCGTCACCGCGACCCTCGCGGGCGCCCTTTTTTGGGTGGGAGGAGGCGAGGCGATCAACTCCTGGGAGGAGCTGGCGGCTCACCCCACCGTGCTGCTATCCGGGTGGCCGTACGCGGTCTGCCTCCTCCTGGTGCTCGGCAGCCACGAGATGGGGCACTACCTTGCCTGCCGCTACTACGGAATCCCGGCCACCCTTCCCTTCTTCCTTCCCGCTCCCCCGCCCTTCATGCTCGGGACGTTCGGCGCGGTGATCCGCATTCGCGGGGTGATCCCCGACCGCAGGGCGCTGTTCGACATCGCCGCCGCCGGTCCCCTGGCGGGGTTCGCGGTGGCCCTGCCTGTCCTGGTGGCAGGGGTGGTCACGGCCCGCGTCATCCCGGCCGTCCCCGCCGGCGAAGGTGCGGAGCTCGGGTCGCCGCTGCTGTCGGTTCTACTCGAGCACTGGCTTCACGGCGAGCGAACGATCGAGGTCAACGCGCTCCTCGGGGCGGGCTGGGTGGGGATGCTCGTGACGTCGCTGAACCTGTTTCCCGTGGGGCAGTTGGACGGCGGACACGCCGCCTACGCCGTGTCGCGCAAACTCCACCGGGTTCTCTCGCTGGGAACCATCTTCGGCCTGCTCGGCCTCGTGAGCTACCAGTTCCACTCGCCCACCGCCGTCCCGGTCTATCTCGCCTGGCTCGTCGTTGCCCTCTTCATGCGGGATCGTCATCCACGGCTGCGGGACGAAGCGTCGGGTCTCGGACGCGCGCGGCTCCTGGTGGCGGTGATCCTGGCCCTGCTGTTCGTCGCCACCTTCATTCCGGTCCCGATCGGATATCCGTGAAGGCCGGATCCGGACGCCATCCGGAGCCGCTCCCGTGCAACAGGATCCTGCCGTTGCGGTCCGTGCGCAGGATCGTCGCCCCCGCGCTGCGCAGCCTCGCGAGGACGGCGGGATCCGGCTGTCCGAAGCGATTCCCCTCCTGCGCGGACACCAGAGCCACGCGGGGCCGGACGGCAGCGAGAAAGGGCTGGCCGCTGCCGCGGGCGGCGCCGTGGTGGCCGACCACGAGCGCCGCGCTCTCCAGGGGGCCGGCGCCGGAGAGCAGCGCCTCCTCTCCGGGGGCCTCGAGGTCGCCGGGGATGAGGATGCTCGACGCTCCGGCGGCGGCCCGCACCACCAACGATCGGTCGTTCTCCGAAAGGAACGGCTCTCGCCGGCCCGGATGGAGCACGGCGATATCCATCCCCGCCCGCGAGGCGCGCAACCCCCGCTCGGCGAGCACGAGGGCCGTCCCTCCCGCGCTCGCGATTCCGGCGAGGCGCGCCATTCTCGGATTGCGCCAGACCCACGGCGCCAGCCACAATTCGCCGACCTCGAAATCGCGCAGGATCGCCTCGACGCCTCCGGCGTGGTCGTCGTGATCGTGGCTGACCACGAGCGCCTCGAGCCGCCCGCAGCCCCGGCGCGCGAGAAACGGCGCTACGACCCGCTCACCGGAATCGAATCTGCCTCCTCCCGTGCCTCCGGCATCCACGAGCACGAATCCGCCGGTGGGGCCGCGCAGGACGATGGCCTGGCCCTGCCCCACGTCGAGGACGGCCGCCTCACTCGAGGCGGACGGGACCGGGGGAGGAGGCCCGATGTGGAGAAGGGCGAGCGCGATACAGACCGACAAGCGCAGCAGGCGGGAGGCGGCCCGCGCTCGCGGGCGGCCAGGCGGAGAGCCGGTCTCGGGACGAGCCACCACGAGAAGCAGGGCGAAGTAGGCCCCGCAGAGTGCCACCGGCGGCGAGCCCACGCGAAACGACGCGCACGGGATGCGGCTCATCGTGGAAGAGAACCCCAGGAACGCCTGCGCGCTCCAGGTGGCGATCCCGGCGGTCCACTCGCCGAGCACGGGCACGGAGACCGCCGACGCCGCAGCGCAGCCGGAGGCCATCGCGACGGCGCACAAGACCCACGCCGCCAGGTTGGAGAGCAGCGAGGCAGGTGTGGCACGACCAAAATGGACGAGCGTCCAGGGCACGGACGCGAGATACGCCCCGACGGAGACGCCGAGCGACAGGCCGACGGCGCGGGGCAGCGGAAGCGCCTCCGCGACCCGTCTGGAGAAGGCAAGAAGACCGGCGGTCGCGCTCACCGTCAGCTGGAAGCTCGGATCCCAGAGGATGTGAGGGCGCAGGACGGCGAGCGCAGCCGTGACCACGGCGAGCGTGTTGAGCGCGTCCCCGTCGCGTCCGAGGGCCCGGCCGAGCAGCATGAAGCCCGCGCAGCACGCCGAGCGCAGGACCGGGGGCTGATTCCCCGTGAGCACGGCGATCGCCGCGGCCGCGGAGGCCAGGATCAGGAAGAGCCCGAAGGCGCCGATCGGCGCGCGGCCCACGACGGCCAGAAGCGCGGCGACGGCGAGCCCCACATGCAGGCCGCTCACCGAGATGAGGTGCACCAGGCCGGAATCCCGCAACGCACGCCAGTCCTCGGGGTCGAGTGAGCCGCGGTCGCCGAGGAGCATCGCTCCGAGAAGCGCACGGGCCGGGGTCTGGCGCCCCAGGGCGCGATCCAGCCGGACACGGATCCGGGTCTTGAGCGATCCCAGCAGACGCCGGAAGCTCCGGGGACCTTTCTCGATGCGCGTAACGAGATCGGCGTTCTTCACCGTTCCGGTGGCATCGAGTCCACGGGCCAGGAGCGTCCTTCGGGGATCCGCTTGATCGGGGTCTCCCGCGCGGGAAGGCCGGCGCACGCGGCACCACACGCGCAGCAGATCTCCCGGCCGCAGACGGTCCAGGCGGGCCATCGCCTCGGGAGCGGAAGCGTACACGCGCAGCAGGATCCGTATCGGCCGCGTGCCCCCGGCCCCCTCGGGGCGCGCGCTCAGGAGCAGCGTGCGCCCTCCATCGCGTACCTCCTCCGGAACATCGATCAGGCGCCCGCGAAGATGAAGCGCCCGCGCCGATCCCTCCTCGGGGATCCAACCTTGGATCCGCGCGAGCGCTTCGGCGTTCGCAGACTGGAACAGCCACGCCCCGAGCGCGGCGACGAGCGCAAGCGCGGCAAGACGAACGGAGATCGAGCGGACCGCACGCGCCGCGCCCAGTCCGAGGAGCGCGCCCGTCAGGCAGAGGAAGAACGGGGCGGTGGCGCCGGCTCCGGCGAGAGCGATTCCTGAGGCGAGCGAAAGCGCCCACGGGAGCGCCGGACGCCGCGGATCCGAGGACAAGACCTGCTCCGCGGAGGCGGGAGGGACCGCGAGTGGAGAATTCTAGCCCCTGGCCGGCCTGCGTGCCGCCGCGTCGACGGCGTCCCGGGCGGCAGTGGCGCGATCGTCCCGGCAGTGGCCGAGCCGGGGCAGTTCCAGCGCCTGGCGCAGGTGGTCGGCGACGGCACGCAGAATCGCCGCCTCGTCGGCCCGCTGTCCCGGGCGGAGGTGCCGCGCGACCCTCGCCCGGACGCTCCGCTCCGCCTCGGCGAGCAGCTCTCGTCCCGCCGTGCGCGGAAGCTCCCGGTCGAGTTCCCGATCCAGTCGTTCCGGATCCTCTCCGGAGTCGAGACGACGCACGAGGCCGGCGAGCATTTCCCCGAGCTCGGGTCCAGAATCACGGGCCTCCGAGGCAGCGAGCCACTTGCGCCGGCCCTCCTGCAGGGAGAACGCGCCGGGGGAACTAGGGTCCGGGGCCCGGCCCGTCCGGATGACCTCCCAGGCTTCGCTCACCGCACGAGAAACGTGCGTCAGGGTCACGGGTCCGTGCGCGCGCCGACCGGCTGCCGCGATCGCCTCGAGCACCGTTCCCAGGGGAACGCCCACCGCCTGCCAGCGGGACAGGAGCGCGAAGTCCCTCGGGGAGAGGACGACGCTGCGTCCGTTCCAGCGCGAAAGCGCCCGCTCGACGGCGCGAGCATAGGCTCGATCGCCGGATCGCGCGGCGCTCACGACCGGTCCTGGAGAGAACGGAGGAAGTTGTCGACACAGCGCCGGATCACGAGAAAACACTCGCGGTAGGCTTCCAAGGACGAGCCGATGGGATCCTCGAGATCCGGTGCGTCCAGCGCCGGAGGCGTTCCGGATTCGTAGGCGCGCAGCAGCTCGATGCGCTTCCGCGGCCAGCCGCCCAGAGCCTGAACCGCATCGCGCTGCGCGGCGGTCATGACCAGCACCAAGTCCGCGGATTCGAGCTCATCGCGGCGCAGACCACGCGAGCGGTGCGTGCTCAGGTCGATGCCATGCTCCTCGAGAACCTGGCAGGCATGCGCGGTCGCCGGCGCTCCGTTGATCCCCAGGAGTCCCGCCGATTCCACGCCGATGGGATTCGTTGCCCCGGCCTCGCGGACGAGCCGGTCGCGCAGATAGCCCGCCGCCATCGGGCTCCGGCACATGTTCCCGTCACAGACCACCAAGATCCTCACCGGCGGTTCTTCTCCCAGATCAGACGCAGCCCCTCCAGGGTCAGGTTCGGGTCCACGCCGTGCAGGAAGCTCAGGTCGGAGCCGAAGACCCCGGCCAGACCTCCGGTCGCAATCACCGGCGCGTCCGATCCCAACTCCGCGCGCAGCCGCGCCACAAGCCCTTCGACCAGGGACACGTACCCATGAAACAGGCCGGACTGAATGCTCTCGGCGGTATTGCGGCCGATGACGCGCTGCGGCTTGCGCACGTCCACGCGAGAGAGGCGCGCGGCGCGCGCGAAAAGCGCCTCGGCCGAGATTCCGAGTCCGGGTGCGATGACTCCGCCCAGGTACTCCCCTCCGGATCCCACCACGTCGAACGTGGTCGCGGTCCCGAAATCCAGCACGATCACCGGCGCGCCGTACTTCGCCACCGCCGCCACGGCATTCACGATGCGGTCGGCGCCCACCTCGTGGGGGTTCTCGTAGAGGATCGGAAGTCCGGTGCGGACCCCGGGCTCCACGAACAGCGCCCGCGTGTGGAAGTACACCTCCGCCACGCGCGTCACGACGGCGTCGAGATCGGGAACGACCGAGGACACGATCATTCCGTTGACCGCCGCGGAATCGACGCGCCGCTGCGCGAACAGGGAGCGGAACAGGACGCCGATCTCGTCGGAGGTCGCCTCCTTGCGGGTCGCAATCCTCCAGTCGGCGATCAGGCGTTCCCTCTCGAACGCGCCGAGGGTCAGGTTCGTGTTCCCCACGTCCACGGCCAGGAGCATGTTCACGCCTCCAGGAAATCCACCGAGCCCGCGGCGTGAACCGCCACGAGATCTCCGCTCTCCCGCTCCACGAGGAGCGCGCCCGCCGCGTCGAGACCGCGCGTGCGCCCCTCGAAGCCCGCGCCCGGTCCCGCGGTCCGATCCTGCAGCACCCGCACCCGTCGGTTCCGGGCTCCCGGCGCGCGCAGCGTCCAGGAATCGCGCACGCGGCTCCATTCCCCTCGCGCGAGCGCCGTCGAGACCTGGTCGAGCTCCCGCAGCGCGCGGGCGGCAAGGCACTCGCGGTCGACGGGACGGCCACCGCACGCCATGCGCAGCGAGCTTGCTCGCTCGCGAAGCTCCGGGGGAAAATCGGCCGCCAGGTGATTGACGTTGATGCCGACCCCAACCACGAGCGCGTGAGCGGGCGCGGGGCCGCTTCGGGCTTCGCACAGGATCCCCGCCACCTTGCGGCCCGCGATCAGCAGATCGTTCGGCCACTCGATGACCACGTCGCATCCCGTCACCGCGCGACAGGCCTCGCAGATCGCGAGCGCCGAGGCCACCGTCCAGCGCGTCCATTCCTCGATGGGCGTCGCGGGCCGGAGCAGAACCGACAGGTATAGCCCGGCTCCGGCGGCGGAATGCCAGGGGCGCCCCAGCCTCCCCCGCCCTGCGCTCTGAGCATCGGCGATGACGACCGTTCCCTCGCGCGCCCCCTGAGCTGCCAGGCGCAAGGCCTCGTCGTTCGTGGAGGCCGTCTGATCCAGAAGCACAAGGTGCGAGACGAAGCGCTCTCCCGCGAGCAGATCCCGCACACGTCTCCCATCGAGCGTTTCCACGGGAGCGCTCAAATGACCGCCTCGAGATCGAGGGCCAGATCCGCGCTCGGCGCGGAGTGCGTGAGCCAGCCGATGCTCAAGTAGCGGACCCCGGTCTCCGCAACCGCCCGCAGTCCGCCCGGCCGCAACCCCCCCGAGGCCTCGAGGACGATGCGGTCGCCGGCGAGCGCCACACAGCGGCGCAGGGTGGGCAGGTCCATGTTGTCGAGGAGCGCGCGACCCGCCCCGGCGCGGATCGCCCGCTCGAGCTCCTGCTCGCTCGCGACCTCGACGCTGACCGACGACGGGGCGTGCCCGCGGGCCAGGGCGCGGCCCACGACGTCCTCCAGGGGCGCGCCGGCAGCCGCCAGGTGCGTGTCCTTGATCAGGACCGCGTCGTAGAGCCCCATGCGATGGTTGGTCGCGCCGCCGACGGCGACCGCGTACTTGTCCAGGGCGCGCAGTCCCGGAGCGGTCTTTCGGGTGTCGAGGACGATCGCTCCGGTTCCCGACACCTCTTGCACGGCAGCCCGCGCCGCACTGGCGATGCCGCACATGCGCATCAGGAAGTTCAAGGCCACCCGCTCGCCGGCCAGCAGGGCCCGCGCGTCTCCCTCCACGCGCGCGAGACGATCGTCCCGCGCGGCGCGGCTCCCCTCCTCCCGGTCCGCAACGAACGATGCACCGGGATCGAGCGAGGCGAAGACCTCTCGCGCGACCGGAAGGCCGGCCACCACCAGCGGGCCGCGCGCGACGATCGAGCCCCTGGCCCGGGTCCGCGGCGCCAGCACGCTGTCCGAGGTGATGTCTCCCCGGTCGCCGAGGTCCTCCTCGAGGGCGAGGGCCACGATCCGCCGCACCAGCGCGCGGTCCAGGGCGGCGCTCATCCCGAGGGACCCGGCTCACCGAGCGCGGCCAAGGTGCGCTCGATGCGGGACTTCCTGTCCTGGATCTCGCGCTCGAGATCCCGCTCCCGTTGCACGACGGCGGCGGGCGCGCGGCTCAGGAACAGCGCGTTGGCGAGCTTCTGGGCCGTCGCGGCGAGGTCGCTTTCGGCGCGGGCCATCTCCTTGCGCAGCCGCGCCCGCTCGGCGTCGAGGTCGAGGACACCGGCGAGCAGAACCGCGACCTCGGCGTCCCGGACCATCCCGCGCACCGCCACGAGCCCTTGCTCGATCCGCTCGGCGACCCGCACGGCGGAGGCCCGGGCCAGGGTCGCGATGAGCGCTCCCTGGCCCTCGAGGACCGCGGCGGTCGAGTCGGCGCCGGGATGGACCAGAACCTCGACCGTGCGGGCCGGGTCGATCCCCGCCTCGGCGCGCAGGTTGCGCACCTTGACCACGATCTCCTGCACCAGCTCCATGGCGCGCTCGGACTCCGGATCGAGCCGTTTCCCGTCCGTGCGGGGCCAAGCGGCGGTCGCCAGGAACTCCCCCTCGTGGGGGAGCTTCTGCCACAGCTCCTCGGTGATGAAGGGCATGAACGGGTGAAGCAGGCGGAGGATCGTATCCAGGACGTCGAGCAGGACGGAGCGCACCACCTGCGTGCGCCGCGCGTCTTCCGCCTTCAACAGATCTGGTTTCACGCACTCGATGTACCAATCGCAGAACTCGTGCCACACGAAGTGATACAGAGAGTCCGCGGCGCGATCGAAGCGGTACTGCTCGAGCGCAGCATCGATCTCCGCGACCTCCCTTTCGAGAGCCGACAGGATCCAGCGATCCGCGAGCGACAGCTCCTCGCGCCGGTACGGGGCGCGGACGGCGTCGTCCCCGATCCGCATTCGCACGAAACGACAGGCGTTCCAGAGCTTGTTGGCGAAGGCGCGGTACCCATCCATGCGCTCCGGAGCCAGAGGGATGTCGTTTCCGGGCGCGGCCAGGATCGCCATGGTGAAGCGCACCGCGTCGGTCCCGTAGCGCCGGTGCACGTCCTCGGGGTCCACCGCGTTCCCTTTCGACTTGGACATCTTCTGCCCTTGTGCGTCGCGCACCAAGCCGTGGATGTAGACCGTGCGGAAGGGAACGTCGTGCATGAACCTGAGGCCCAGCATGATCATGCGCGCGACCCAGAAGAAGATGATGTCGAAGCCGGTGATCAGCAGGTCGGTCGGGTAATAGCGCTCCAGCTCCGGGGTGCGGCCCGGCCAGCCGAGCGTGGAGAATGGCCACAGCGCCGAGGAGAACCAGGTATCCAGGACGTCCTCGTCCTGCCGCAGAGGGCCGCCGCAGCGGCTGCAGCCCTGCGGCTCGGTCTCCGCGACCTCCACGTGCCCACAGCGGTCGCAGTACCAAGCGGGGATGCGGTGCCCCCACCAGAGCTGGCGCGAGATGCACCAGTCGTGCACGTTGCGCATCCACTCGAAGTAGGTCTTGGACCACGAAGCGGGAACGAACGAGATCCGTCCCTCCTCTACGGCGGCGATCGCCGGGGCCGCCAAGGGCGCGACGCGCACGAACCACTGGGTCGAGAGCAGGGGCTCGATCGCCGTCCCGCATCTCTGGCAGTGGCCGACGGCATGCACATGGTCGCGGATTCCCACCAGGAACCCCTGCTCCTCGAGGCGCCGCACGACCCGCGCGCGCGCCTCGACGCGGTCGAGGCCGGCGAACTCTCCCGTCTCGGCCGTCATGCGCGCCTGGGTGTCCAGGATCACCACCGAGGGAAGACCCTGCCGGCGCGCGATCTCGAAGTCGTTCGGGTCGTGTGCGGGGGTGACCTTCACCGCGCCGGTGCCGAACGCGGGATCGACGAAGGGATCGGCGCGCACCGGGATCGGCCGCTCGGCCAGGGGCAGGCGCAACATCTTCCCCACCCAGGCCTGGTAACGCTCGTCGTCGGGATGAACGGCCACCGCCGTGTCGCCGAGCATGGTTTCCGGGCGCGTGGTCGCCACGTCGATCCCCTGCGGCCCGCCGTCCGCCGCGGGGTACCGGATCGTGTACAGCTTCCCCGCAACCTCCTGGTGAATCGTCTCGAGATCCGAGATCGCCGTGTGGCAACGGGGGCACCACTGCACGATGTAGCGGTCGCGGTAGATGAGCCCTTCGTGGTACAGGCGCACGAAGACCGCGCGCACCGCGCGGGACAGTCCCTCATCCAGCGTGAATCGCTCGCGGGTCCAGTCGCAGGACGCCCCCAGGCCGCGCAGGGAATCGGTGATGCGGCGCCCGTACGCCTCCTTCCACTCCCACACGCGCTTCTCGAACGCCTCGCGCCCCAGGGAATGCCGGTCCTTGCCTTCCTCCGCCAGGGAACGCTCCACCACCATCTGGGTCGCGATTCCGGCGTGGTCCGTGCCGGGCAGCCACAGCACGTCCCTCCCCTGCATGCGGCGCCAGCGGGCTACGACATCGTGCAGGGTGTACACGAGAACGTGCCCCATGTGCAGGCTGCCCGTGACGTTGGGCGGAGGGATGACCATGCAGAACGGCGGGCGCGCGGAGCCCGGGCTGGCCTCGAACAGCCCGCGTCCGACCCATTCCGCGTACCAGCGCTCCTCGACGCTCTCGGGACGATACTGGGTGTCGATCTCCATGGCTCCCCCGAACCCGCGCCGGGAGCCGGCGCAGGCACCGGCCCCGCTCAGGCCTCGTCCAGGCCTGCCTGTTCGAGCTGCCGGATCCGTTCCCGGATGATGGACTCGGCGAGATCGGGAACGACCTCCCACGCGATCTCGCGGATCACCTGCTCCGTCAGCCGCGCCGCCACGGCGCGGGCCAGTACGTCCAGATCCTCGGCGGAGAGTCCGAGCGGGCCACGAGGGACGGGCGTGGGCTCGGCCGCTTCTCCTCGCAGCGCGCCCGAGGCTTCGCCGGGCGACGGCGGCGCGGCGGTCTCGGCAGGCTCGGCAGGCTCGGCAGCGGGCGCCGCCACGGAGGACAGCTCCTCCGTGGTCAGGAGCCAGTCGAGGGGCTCGAGCGCCGGGGAGTCGACGCCCGGACCTGGCTGGGACGCTGCGGGCGGGCCGGCCGCGGCCGCGAGCTCATCGAGGATCGCCTCCACGTCCGCGGCGGGGGAATCCGCGGGCTCGGCCGGCGCGGGGGGGGAATCCGCGAGCAGGGCGCTCACCCTCTCGTACAGCGCGCGCGATTCGAAGGGCTTGACCACACAGCCGTCGGCTCCGCATTCTCGGGCGCGCTCGGGATCGAAGGGTTCGAAAGTTCCCGCGAGGAGCAGCACGGGGACCGGGCGGTGCGAGCTCTTCACCGTCCGACACAGCTCGTACCCGGACGGGCCGGGCATCATCACGTCGGCCAGCACCAGGTCCGGCCGCATGGCCTCGATCCGCTCCAGCGCGTCGCGGCCGTTGCCCGCGGACTCGACCTGAATGTCCGTGTCGTGGAAAGTGAGCTCCACGACCTTGCGGATCGTCACGCTGTCGTCGGCCACGAGAATGGTCTTGGTCATGGTCTACGCCGAGAGCTTGCGGGGATGGATGTGCGAGCGGACCCATTCCACGACGCGGTCGGTGGAAGCGCCCGGGGTGAAGATCTCGAGCACGCCACCGGCCTTCAGCGTCTCGATGTCCTCCTCGGGGATGATCCCGCCCCCGAAGACCACGATGTCCTCCGCCCTCTTCTCGCGCAGCAGCTCGAGGACGCGCGGGAACAGGTAGTTGTGCGCGCCGGAGAGAATCGAAAGAGACACCGCGTCCACGTCCTCCTGGATGGCGGTCTGGACCACCATTTCGGGGGTCTGGTGCAACCCGGTGTACACCACCTCGAATCCCGCGTCGCGAAAGGCACGGGCGATGATCTTGGCTCCCCGGTCGTGACCGTCGAGCCCCACCTTTCCCACCAGAAGCCGCAGCCTGCGCTCCTCGCTCACGGTTCCCTCGTCCCCGCTCGGTCGCGCGCGGGCCTCACAGCACCGACACTTCGCGGTAGGTTCCGAACACCGGAATCAACGCGGCCGAGACCTCGCCGACCGTGGCGTAGTCGCGCACCGCCTGCAGCATGGGTGGAATCAAGTTCTCGCCCTGCTCCGCCGCCCGGCGCAGGGCCGCGAGGTCCTCCGCCAGCCGGGCCGCGGGCCGCGTCGCCTTGACCCGAGCCAGACGCGCGAGCTGCTCCCGCTCCACGGCGTCGTCGATCTTCAAGGTCGTCGGCCGTGCGGCCTCCTGCATGGCGAAACGGTTCACGCCCACCACGACCTTCTCGCCGTCGTCGATCTGCCTCTGGTAGCGGTAGGCGGCATCCGCGATCTCCTTCTGCGGGAATCCCGCCTCGATCGCGGCCACGATCCCCCCCATCCGATCGATCCGCTCGATGTAGTCCATGGCGTCGCGTTCCATGCGGTCGGTGAGCGCCTCCACGAAGTACGCCCCGCCCAGCGGATCCACGGTGTTCGCCACCCCTGATTCCTCGGCGAGGATCTGCTGGGTACGGAGGGCGATCGTCACCGCCTCCTGGCTCGGCAGGGCCAGGGTCTCGTCCAGCGAGTTCGTGTGCAGAGACTGGGTCCCGCCGAGGATCGCCGCCAGCGCCTGCACCGTGACCCGCACGATGTTGTTGTACGGCTGCTGCGCCGTCAACGAGCAGCCGGCGGTCTGGGTGTGGAAGCGCAACATGCACGAGCGAGGATCGCGGGCGCCGAAACGCTCGCGCAGGAAGCGCGACCACATGCGCCGGGCCGCCCGGAGCTTGGCGATCTCCTCGAAGAAGTCGTTGTGGGAGTTGAAGAAGAAGGACAGCCGGGGGGCGAAGTCGTCCACCGCGAGTCCGGCCTCGATCCCCGCCTGCACGTAGCCGAGGCCGTCCGCCAGGGTGAAGGCCAGTTCCTGGACCGCGGTGGAGCCGGCCTCGCGGATGTGGTAGCCGGAGATCGAGATCGTGTTCCAGCGCGGGACTTCTCGGGCGCAGAACGCCATCAGGTCCGTGATCAGGCGCAGGCTGGGCCGCGGCGGATAGATCCACTCCTTCTGCGCGATGTACTCCTTCAGGATGTCGTTCTGCAGCGTGCCCGCCACGCGCGCGAACGGCACCCCCTGCTTCTCGGCGACCGCCAGGTACATGGCGAAGATCACCGCCGCGGGGGCGTTGATGGTCATGGAGGTCGAGACACGGTCCAGGGGGATCTCGGAGAACAGGGCCTCCATGTCGGCCAGGGTGTCGATCGCCACGCCTTCCCGCCCCACCTCTCCGCGGGACATGGGATCGTCGCTGTCGCGCCCCATCAGCGTGGGCAGATCGAACGCCACCGAGAGCCCGGTCTGTCCCTGCTCGAGCAGGTAGCGGAAGCGCCGGTTGGTCTGCTCGGCGCTTCCGAAGCCGGCGAACTGCCGCATGGTCCAGACGCGGCCCCGGTACATCGTGGGATGGATCCCCCGGCTGAAGGGGTACTCTCCGGGGTAGCCGAGCTTCTCCCGGAACTCCCAACCGGGATCGAGGTCCTCGGGTCCGTAGAGGCGATCGATCGGCAGGCTCGAGACGGTGCTGAACTCGCGCGCCCTTTCTGCGGAGCGCTCGAGCGCAGGGGCGAGCGTTTTCCGCCGCCAGACTTCGCGGTCCGCGGAGCGCTGGAATTCGGGTCGCTCCGGGTTCGGCTGGGGATCGCTGGAACGGCTCATGCATGCCCTCATCGCCCGCGCCGCAGGGCTGCGGATGGCCCCCCGACCCGCAGGCCGACGCGGCGGGCCCCGCGCGTCCTGGAAGTGCGGGAAACCAGGAAGTTACCAGCCTCCCCGCGGAGGGTCAAGACGGGCGCTGCGCGCGCTCAGAACTCGGGGTCGACCAGACCGAAGTTCCCGTCCCTGCGCCGGTACACGACGTTCACGCGGTAGGTTTCGCCATCCCGGAACACCAGCAGGTTCTCCCCCGTCGCCTCGAGCTCCAAGACGGCGTCTTCCGCGGACAGCGGCTTCAGGCGGTAGCGCGAGTCGCGCACGATACGCCGCAGGTTGGGGTCGGCGCCCCCCTCGTCCTCCTCTGCGGACCGCCCCTCGCTCTCGATCACCGCCGCGGCCTCCGGCGCGCGGGTTCCCATTCGCCGCTTGCGGCCCGTCACCTTCTCCTTGTGCTTGAGGGCCTGCCGCTCCAGCTTGTCGGCGACCTCGCCGATCGAGGCGTAGAGATCTCCCGTCTCCTCGGTTCCGGAGAGGACGGCCGTCCGGGACTTGACCTGGATCTCGGCGACGTGACGGTGCTTCTCCACCGCCAGAACCACGTGGATCTCGAGGGGACCTTCGAGGAGCTTCTCGAGCTTGCGAAGCTTCTCCGCCGCGAATTCCCGCAGGGCGGGGGTGATCTCGATCTGGCGTCCGGTGATTTCGATATTCATGCGAGCTCTCCTGGCCTCGGTCCCGCGGCGGCCGATCCGCGGCGTGACCGGCCCGGATCGATCAGGGAAAGGTCTTCCTGCGGCTGTTGGAAGCGGGAATCCTCATCTCTTCGCGGTACTTCGCCACGGTGCGCCGGGCGATCTGCAGCCCTTCCGCCTTCAGCATCTTCACGATGGCGGCGTCCGACAGCGGATGACGGTTCTCCTCGCCGGAGATGATCTTGCGGATGCGCTCCTTCACGGTCAAAGAGGATACGCTGTCGCCCCCGTGCGTCGAGGCGATGCCGCTGTGGAAGAAAAACCTCATCTCGAACAGGCCGCGGTGCGTGTGCATGTACTTGTTGTTGACGACGCGGCTCACGGTGGACTCGTGCATGCCGATATCGTCGGCCACGTCACGCAGCACGAGCGGCCGGAGCCGCTCGATTCCGTGGTCCAGGAAATCGTGCTGGAACTTGACGATGGACTTGGCGACCTTGAAGATCGTGCGCTGCCGCTCCTCCAGGCTCTTGATGAGGCGGAACGCGGAGCGCAGCTTGTTCCGGACGTAGTCGCGGGCCTCCGCCGGGGCGCGGGCCGCCCCCCCCCGTTCGACCATGCGCCGGTAGAGCGGGCTGATGCGCAGCCTGGGAAGCCCTTCCTCGTTGAGCAGGACCTGGTACTCCTCGTCGATCTTGAGCACGTAGACGTCGGGAACGACGTAGCGGCTGCTCTCGACGTTGTACTTCTGCCCGGGACGCGGATCCAGGTGGCGGATGATCTCGATCTCGGCTTGCAGCGCGTCCATCTCGAGCCCTAAGGCGTCGGCGATCTCCTTGTAGCGGTGACCCTGGAGCTTGTCCATGTGGTAGCGGACGATGGTCTCCGCTGCCGATCCGTCCTCCCCGAGGTGCTTCAACTGCACGCAGAGGCACTCCACGAGGTCCCGGGAGGCGACCCCCACGGGATCGAGCGACTGGATCATCTCCAGCGTCGCGCGCACCTCCTCGGGAGGGAAACCTCCCATCTGCTGGATTTCCTCGAGCGTTGCGCGCAGATAGCCGTCCTCGTTGAGGTTGCCGATGATCGCGCGGCCGATCTCCTTGCGCAGGGCCGAGGAGGTGGAGAGATCCAGCTGCCACACGAGGTGGTCCGCCAGGTTCGGCGTCTTGGCCAGCGTGTTCTCGAACGAGGGCAACTCCTCGTTGCGGTCCACCGGCGCTCGGGGCAGCGGCTCGCTCTCGACGTCCTGGAAGTACGACTCGTAGTCGATGTCCTCGAACGGATCCTTTTTCTCCTCGGCGGGGCTCTCCGCCTCGGCGCGCGGGGCCTCCGCCTCCGCAGGCTCGGGCGGCGCCGGGGGTTCTTCCTGGACCTCCTCGAGCACGGGATTCTCCAGCATCTCCTGCTGGATCTCCTCCACGAGCTCCAGCTTCGACATCTGCAGGAGCTTGATCGCCTGCTGGAGGGAGGGCGTCATGATGAGCCGCTGGCTCATCCGGACGCTCAGCTTCTGTTCGAGGGCCATCCGGTACCCCGTGTCAACAGTCAATGCAGCCGGAAGTTTTCGCCGAGGTAGACCCGGCGCACCTCGGGATCGGACGCAAGGTCCGACGGGGTACCCTGACGAAAGATGCTACCCTGGCTGATAATATACGCCCGATCGGTGATCTGTAAAGTCTCGCGAACGTTGTGATCGGTGATGAGCACGCCGATTCCCTTGGCCTTCAGGCGGACCACGACCCGCTGCAGATCGGCGACCGCGATCGGGTCGATCCCCGCGAACGGCTCGTCGAGGAGCATGTAGCGCGGCTCGCTCGCGAGGGCGCGGGCGATCTCCGCCCTGCGTCGCTCACCCCCCGAAAGTGCGTACCCCGGCGTGCGCTGCACGGCCTCGAGTCCAAATTCGTGCAGCAGGCTCGCGCAGCGTTCCTGCGCCGTTTCCCGGTCCGCACCCTGGAGCTCAAGGACCGCGAGGAGATTCTGCTCGACCGTGAGCCTGCGGAAGATCGACGCCTCCTGCGGGAGATAGCCTATCCCGCGCCGCGCGCGCAGGTACATGGGCAGGTCGGTGATCTCCTGTCCGTCGAGCAGGACGCGGCCCTCCTGCGCGGGCACGAGGCCCAGAATGAGATAGAAGGAGGTGGTCTTCCCGGCTCCGTTGGGCCCGAGCAGGCCCACGACCTCCCCCGGATCGATGCGGACGGAGACGCCGTTCACCACCACGCGCCGCCGGTAGCGCTTGACGAGATCCTCGGCGACGAGGCCCCGGGTCGGGGTGGATCTCGCCTCCACGTCGAACGCGTCGCGCATGAGCGCCGTCTCCGCTGCCACGTCAATTCCCGCCCGGTCCCGTCTGCGTCCTGTCCGGGTCTTCCGCCTCAACTGCGAGCGTCCCGGTGTCGAGGCGATAGCGTAGCACTCGGCCGGTGGTGGTGCCGCCTTGCTCCCCGCTGCGCGTGACCGACGCGGGAGCCTCGACGCCGATCAAGCGCAGGAGCCGGTCGGCAGGCGTGTACAGCAGCCGATCCCCCTTCCCGCTGACCGGTACCGTCCCGGAACGGTCCGGGGCTCTCATCTCGAAGCGCACGGCCCCCTGCACGCGCAGCTCCCGGATCTCCTTGCCCTCGTCGTCCAGATCGAATTCGAGTCTGGAGCCCTCGATCCACCCCTCCGCGAGCCGCACCTTGGCGTTCCCGTCGTAGGCGGCGCGTCGGGAGGTCCCGGAGTACTCGAGCGTGTCGGAGGAGATCTCCACGTAGTCGGTGCGGGCGGCCCTGCCGCCGCTGGACGGACGCGGGAAGCGGCTCGATACGTTCGTGCGCGCGCGCAGCGAGTCGTGCGCCTGCTCGATCTCCACCTCTTCCCCGGAGAGGCTGCGCTCCCCCTGCCAGCCGCGTACGCCGCCCTGGAACCGGAAGTGGCCGCGCTGTGGCTCCCCGTCCATGCGCGCCGAGACGAAGTGCACGGTGTCCCCCCGCTCGAACAGCGCGACGCTCCCCGGCGCAGTCGCCCCCTTGGGGCCCTGCAGGAGCGTCGCTTCCACACGCCCCTCGGCGCTGAGGGTGGCTCCCCTCGAATCGGTGACGATCTTCCTGGCGGCGATCCGGCTGCGTCCGCGGGCGAGGCGCGCGAGGCGGTCCGGATCCGCCAGCAACGTGATCTCTCCTCCGTTCGCGCCGGGGAGGAAGGTCGCGCGCGCCGATTCCGCCCGCGCGTCGCTGCTCTCGAAGCGGACCCGGCCCGAGACCTCGGCGCGGACCAGGAGCCCGTCGAACCCGAGCTCGGCGTGCAGCTCGTCCGCCAACAGAAGCGCCGGGGCGCGCTCGAACAGGCCTCGGGCGCGGACACCCTCCGTGGCGGCGACCTTCCAGCCGCTTCCCGCGACACGGGTCGTCACCTCGATCCTCGATGCCTCGATCTGCTCCGCGCCGCGCCGCAGCACGGGAGCTCCCTCGGCCAGCGCGCGAAGCGGTTCTCCGCCGGCGTCCCACTCCAGCAGCAGCGTCTCGGACTCGAGATCCGCCGAGCCTCCCGCCAGCGGATACCCGCGGCAGGACACCGCGCCGTCCGCGGCTGCCGAGCGCAGCACGCCCGCGGCGTCCCGCGCCAGGTGGATGCGCTCCGCACGCAGGTCCGTGGGGCCGCGCTGAACATGGACGGTTCCCTCGAGGTCCATCTCCTGACGCCGTTCCAGCACGGCAGCGCTGCGTGCCGTCAGGCGCGAGCCGTCGTCTCCCTCGACGACGGGATCGGTCAGGAGCGTACGCTGCTCGCCCTGCAGCCCGGAGCGGACGGCCGCGGCGGTTCCGTGGTATCCCGGCCCCCGGAAGCGAACCGTGCCCAGGGACCGGGCTTCGCTCGTGGCCTCCTGCACCTCGATGCCCGGAAGGGACAGAACGAGGGCGGCCGGCTCGTCCCGCACCTCGACGTCGCCCTCGAGACTCAGCACGCGCTGGCCCGCCTTGCCCTCGACCCCGCCGCTGTCGGCGCGTAGCACGAGAGGAGCTCCGAACTCCCGGTCCACCTCGACCCGCTCGACTCCCTGGAGGCGCAGCCGGCCATCGTTCCCCATCTCGCCGATCCTGGCGCGCAGGAACAGGCGCTTGCTCGCGTTCCAGAGCTCGGTCAGCTCGACGTTCTCGGCGCGGGGACCCCGCCCGCTCTCCCCGGAGCCTTGGCTCAAGACCGCCGGGCGCTGGCGGAAGGTGAAGACGATGAGCAGCAGAAACGGCAGCAGCAGCGCCGGAAGGAGGATGCGCAGGAACCGCAGCCGCAGCACGCGGGCAGGCTCTCCTCGGACCCCTAGCGTCCCGGGAACGAGGGCGGCCGCTTCTCGAGGAACGCCCGAGTTCCCTCGCGCATGTCCTCCGTGGCGAAGCAGAGCCCGAACAGCGCGGCTTCCAGGCGCAGGGCCTCGGGGAGAGCCATCTCCGGGCCCGAGACCACCGCCTCGAGCGCGCGGGCGAGCGCCTGGGGGCTGCGGGATGCGAGCTTCTCGATCCAGACGCGGACCTCCTGGTCGAGCTCCGCGGCAGGGACGCTGCGGTTCACGAGCCCGATGCGCAGTGCCTCGGCGGCGGAGATCGCGTCCCCGCACAGGATCAGCTCCAGGGCGCGCCCGCGGCCGACCAGCCGAGGCAGACGCTGGCTGCCTCCCGCACCCGGAATCAGCCCCAGGCTCACCTCGGGTTGACCGATGCGCGCCGTCTCGACCGCGAGCCGCAGATGGCAGGCCATCGCCAGCTCACACCCGCCGCCCAGGGCGAAGCCGTTGATCGCGGCGATCACGGGCTTGGGGGAGCGCTCGAGCCGATCCAGCACCTCCTGGAGGGAGCGCGAGAAGGCCTGCGCGTCCGCCGCGCTCAGCGCGGACATCTCCTGGATGTCCGCGCCCGCGACGAAGGCCTTCTCGCCGGCGCCCCGCACGACCAGTACGCGGACCGCCGGGTCCGCCACGGCGCGAGATGCTGCGGCGCCGATCTCCCTCACGGTCGCGCGGTTCAGCGCGTTGAGCTTCTCGGGACGGTGGACGACGATCCATGCGGCCCGGTCCCGCACTTCGTAGCGCAGGTTCTCGTACGATTCCACGCTGCCCATGATCTCCTCGCTCGGCCCCCGGGGCCCGTCAGTACTGGGTTCTCATGTGCAGGACCCCGCGCCGGAAGTCCCGGCCCTCGATCGTCACGATCCGGCACATCTCGTAGAGACGCGAAACGATGGCATCGCCGAGTCGGTCGCGCAGGGTCAGTCCCGCCAGATCGGCGTTCCCCTCGCCGCCCTCCCCGTCCCTCTCGTCTCCCAGCGGATGATTGGAGGTCAGCACCAGGGGGGCGTCGTCGTTGTAGCGCTGCACGATGATGTCGTGGACGACATCTCGCGACCAGGCGGTGGTGCGACCGGCCCCGAGATCGTCCAGGACGAGCAGGTCGGCGTCGAGCAGCGGGCGCAGGACGTCGGACTCGCTGCGCGCGACCCCGGCGTCGAAGGTCGCCTGGATCTCTTTCAGGAGCTGGCGCTGTTCGCAGAACACGACGTGCGCGCCCTTGATCCCCGCCAGCTCGCGGGCGATCCCGACGGCCAGGTGTGTCTTTCCGGTCCCGGGCTTCCCCAGAAAGAGCAGCCCGTGGTCCACCACGGGCCAGCGCTCCACCCAGTCCAGCGCGATGCGCTTGGCCACCGCGTGGCTGGTCGTGGTCGGGTCGTGCGTGTCGAAGGAATCGAGGGTGCAGTGCTCGTAGCGCCGGGGGATCCCGGCGGAGCGCAGCAGCCGCTCGCCCCGGCTGCGCCGCGCGCAATCGCAGGGCACCGCCGTGCTCACGCCGTCCTCCCCCGTGCGGATCTCGAACCCGGTGTCGCTGCACAGCGGGCAGGTGGGCTGCATGATTCCTGCTCCCCGACGGGGCTGTCAGTTGAGGTAGCCGCGAAGTTGCTGGCATTTCTGGGAGCGATTGAGCTTATCGAGGGCTTGGGCCTCGATCTGCCGGATCCGCTCCCGCGAGAGATTGAGCATCTCGCCGATCTCCTTGAGTGTCTTGGGATCGGCACCATCCAGCCCGAAGCGCAGGCGCAGGACCCGCTCCTCCTTCTCGTCCAGCTCGCCCAGCGCCTGGCGCAGCAGCCTGCGAAGGGAGGTCTTGAGCAGGACGAGATCGGCGGAGGGGATCGTCTCCTGCTCGAGCTTGTCCGAGAGATGGAACTCGTGCTCCTCGTCGATCACGGCGGAGAGGGAGATGTTCTCGTCGGACACCTGCAGCAGGTTCGTGACCTCCTCGACCGTCACCTGCATGCGCGCCGCGATCTCCTCCGGAGAGGGGGTACGCTTCAGCTCCGTGCGCAGATGGGACTGGGCCTTGCCGATCCGGTACAGGAGATTGGCCTGCTTCTGGGGGAGCCGGAACGCGCCGCTCTGGTCGGACAGGGCGTGGATGATCGCCTGTCGCACCCACCAGACCGCGTACGTGATGAACTTGACGTTCTTCCCAGGATCGAAGCGCTTGGCCGCCTCGATCAGCCCGATATTCCCCTCGTTGATCAGGTCCAGGAAGGAGAGGCCGCAGCCGCGGTAGCGCTTGGCGTAGGAGACGACGAAGCGGAGATTGGCCTCGACCAGGCGGCGCAGCGCCTCCTTGTCCCCCTTGTGGATCTTCTTACCGAGGATCCTCTCTTCTTCCGGGGTGACGCGAGGCAGGCGGGAGATCTCCCTCAAGTACTTCTTGAGAGATTCCGAGCCCCCGCCCCTGGTCTCTTCCCTTTCCTCGTCCATGCCACCCCTGCGGAGAAAGGCGGGCGCAGTATAGCACGCGATGCGCGGGGCACGGGCCGAAAGGCCCGACAGATCTCATCCCTTCCCGTGGAGCCGCGTGAGTTCTTCCTGCAGTCGCTCCAGCCGTTCCCGCAGGCGCAGGATGACCTCCACTCCCGCCAGGTTCACTCCCATGTCGCGGGTAAGCCCCAAGATCATCTCGAGGCGCTTCAGGTCCCGGCTGGAGTAGAGCCTGGTGTTTCCCTTGGAGCGTCCCGGCCGCAGCAGCCCGGCCCTCTCGTAGAGGCGCAGGGTCTGCGGGTGCACGCGGAAGGCGCGGGAAACGTAGCTGATCAGGTAGAACCCTTCCGGGTCCTGAGCCGAGCTTCCCGTGCTCATCTCATCGGATCGCCACCCGGATCGGGCCTTTGAGCACGTTCTCCTTCTTGGGGAGCGAGATGCGGAGCACTCCGTCGCGGAAGGTGGCGGCCACGGAGCTCCGGTCCACGGTCGAGGGCACGGGAAAGCGTCGGGAGAACTTCCCGTAGGAGCGCTCCACGCGGTGGTACTGCTCTCCCGCTTCCTCTCGCTCCATTCTGCGCTCCCCCTGGACGAGGAGCTCGTCCCCCTCGAGGTGCAGATCGATGTCCTCCAGGCGGACACCCGGCAGCTCGAGGAAAAACGTGAGGGCCTCCGAGCTCTCCTGGACGTCGGCCACCGGCGTCCAGGCACCGATCCCGCCCTCGGCGCTGAAGTCGGTACGCGCCAGGGCGGTCTCGAACAGCTTGTTCATGCGGGACTGAACGCCCGCAAGCTCCTTCAGAGGATCCCATTCCGGTACCGCCATCGGCTTCTCTCCTCCTTGCTCCGGGCTCGGTGCGAAGCCCTAGTTGCGTCGGCCTTCCTCCGCGTCCACGACCTCGGCGTCGATGACGTCGTCGCCCTTTCCGGCGCCCGAGGGCGCCCCCCCCTCGGGCGCGCCGGTCGCCGCGCCGCTCGTGCGGTAGATCAGCTCGCTCAGGTGGTAGGACGTCTTCTCCAGGCGCTCGGCAGCGGCGCGGATGGCCGCGACATCGTCCTTCTCCAGGGCGGATCGCACCGCCGCGATCGCCTCCCGCACGGGGGCCTGATCGCTCTCGGGGAGCTTCGCGGCGTTTTCCTGGAGGATCTTCTCCATCTGGTAGACGAGCTGATCGGCGCGGTTCTTCGTGTCCACCGTCTCGCGCCGCGCGTGGTCCTCGCCGGCGTGGGACTCGGCATCCTGGACCATGCGATTCACCTCGTCCTTGGACAGACCCGAGGAAGCGCTGATGGTGATCCTCTGCTCCTTGCCGGTGCCCAGGTCCTTGGCCGAGACGTGCACGATCCCGTTCGCATCGATATCAAACGCCACCTCGATCTGCGGGATGCCGCGCGGCGCGGGGGGGATCCCGTCCAGGTGGAACTTCCCGAGCGTCTTGTTCCCGCCTGCCATCTCCCGCTCGCCCTGGAGAACGTGGACCTCGACGCTCGTCTGGCCGTCGGCGGCGGTGGAGAAGATCTCGCTCTTTCGCGTGGGGATGGTGGTGTTGCGCGGGATCAGGCGCGTGAACACTCCCCCGAGCGTCTCGATGCCGAGAGACAGGGGCGTGACGTCCAGCAGCAGAATGTCCTTCACGTCCCCGGCGAGCACGCCGGCCTGGATCCCCGCGCCGACGGCCACGACCTCGTCGGGATTGACCCCCTTGTGCGGGTCCTTGCCGAAGAACGCGCGGACCATCTCCTGGATCTTGGGGATCCTCGTCGATCCGCCCACGAGCACCACCTCATCGATGTCCTCCGCGCGCAGCGCGGCGTCGGCCAAGGCCCGTTCGCAGGGCGCGAGGGTGCGACGAAGGATGTCGTCGGTGAGCTGCTCGAAGCGTGCGCGGTTGAGCTTCAGCTGCAGGTGCTTCGGTCCGCTGGCATCCGCGGTGATGAAGGGAAGGTTGATCTCGGTCTCCGTGACGCTCGACAGCTCGCACTTGGCCTTCTCGGCGGCCTCCTTGAGGCGCTGCAGGGCCATCTTGTCCTTGCCGAGGTCGATCCCCTGGTCCTTCTTGAACTCCCCGATGATCCAGTCCATCAGCCGTTGATCGATGTCGTCGCCGCCGAGGTGGGTGTCGCCGTTGGTGGACTTGACCTCCACCACGCCCTCCCCCACATCCAGGATCGAGATGTCGAAGGTGCCTCCCCCGAAGTCGAAGACCGCGATCGTCTCGTCCTTCTTCTTGTCGAGTCCGTACGCCAGCGCGGCTGCGGTCGGCTCGTTGACGATGCGCTCGACCTGGAGCCCGGCGATCTGTCCCGCGTCCTTCGTGGCCTGGCGCTGGGCGTCATTGAAATAGGCGGGCACGGTGATGACGGCGCGGGTGACCGGCTCGCCGAGATGCGCCTCGGCGGCCTCCTTGAGCTTGCGCAGGATGAGCGAGGAGATTTCGGGGGGGGCGTAGCTCTTCGCCTGGATCTCGACCCGCACATCCCCGTTGTCCGCGGCCAGGACCCGGTAGGGGACCATCTTGGTCTCGTTTTGGACCTCCGCGAACTTCCGCCCCATGAAGCGCTTGATCGAGTAGATGGTGTTCGCAGGATTGGTGATGGCCTGTCGCTTGGCGACCTGACCGACCATCCGCTCCCCCTTGTCATTGATCGCCACCACGGAAGGCGTGAGCCGGCTCCCCTCCGGGTTGGTGATCACCATGGGCTTGCCCGCCTCCATGACGGCGACGACGGAATTGGTCGTGCCGAGGTCGATACCGATGATCTTGCTCATGCTCCTGTCTCCTGGGCGGTCCGCTCCGCTCCTACCGGATTTCCCGGCGCTTTGTAAGACCTGAGCGGGCGGCTGTCAAGGACGGTCGGGGCGGGCCGCGGATCCGACGTAGGCGGTTCCTTCCAGGATCATTCTCTGGGAGGGGCTGAAGCGGTGGACCAGCGTGAGGCTCGCGTCCGGTTCGTCCTCCGGATCCCGTCCGGAGAGCCGGTAGCCGTCCGGCGCGCGCCGGTAGGCAAAGGGGCGTCCCCACGGATCCAGGAGGTCCCGTCGCTCCAGGTAGCCACCGCGGGCCAGGATCTCCAGGTCTTCGGGGACGGTTCCGGTATCCAGGTAGAACATCTGGACGGCTCTCTCGACCCGCTCCAGGCGGCCGCGACTCGCGTACGCGCGAAGATCGTCGGACTGCCGGCGCACGGCGGCGAGCCGCCAGGGCACGAGGGGATTCGCGCGCAGCGTCGCGAGGGCGAACAGCGCGCTCGCCCCCAGCAGCGCGAGCGCGAGACGCTCGAAGATGGCCCGCGAGCCCGGCCGCCTGACGCTGCGACGACCCTCCCCTGCGGGCTTCTCCTCGATGCAGCCCCGCTGCAGCAGATCCAAGAGGGTGCGGTAGACGTCGAATTCTCCGGCAGCGGAGCGGTCTACAAGCTCCTGCACGGTCGTCTGCCCGTCGAGGCAGCGCAGGATCGCGGCCTCCTCGGCCGTCGCGCCTTGCCCGCACCCGGATTCCCGGCCCTTCGCGGTCCTGCGGAACAGGACCCCGGGGTTGGGAATGCGCTTCTCGATGATCGGCCATTCGTCGATCATGCGCGCTGCTTCCATGAGCAGAGTCTCGGCGGCGACGGGGACCGTCAGCTCGCGGTCGTATTCAAGATGCTCCATGGGCGCGAAGCTGTAGCGCCCGTCGCGCCAGCGGAACAGCCGGAACAGGATCTGGCAGATCTGGATCCGCAGCGCCTCCCGGAGATCGTCCTGCGAGAGCGCGCCCGACTTCACGAGCACGTAGCCCAGGCGTTGCAGCGTCCGGCGCTGCGAGGCCAGAGCCTCCTGGAGCTGCGCCGCGCTGATCTTCCCCGTCCGCACCAGGACCGACCCGAGCGATTCCTCGAGCGTTCTGCGGCGGGTGTCGGCCCCGACGACCTGCCCCTGGAAGAACTGCACGGTGACGGTGTCGTCGTCGCACTCCATGGTGAGGATCCCGGTCTTGCGCTGCATCGCGATGAGCTGCAAGATGTCCGGGAGTGCAAAGTCCCTGAGCGTTCCCTGGAGTGCCATGCCTAGGCCTCCCGCGAGTGGAGCCGCCAGGCATTGCCCGCGATCCACACCATCGCCGCGGTGGCGAGGGCCACGATCGCGACCCCGTCCACCGCGAACGCCGCCGGAAGCGCGGCGGGTCGGAGCAGATCGAGCCTCAAGTCCAGCCCCGAGATCCGCCCCAGAAATCCCAGGACGAGGGGCTGCCCGACCGTCAGGGCGGCAAGCCAGGCCAGCGCGAGCAGACATCCTCGCCCGGCCCGACCGCGCAGCAGCTGGGCC
>Ga0316622_100000009_pt1 | contig 69380 bp, 64 predicted proteins | sample OWC_Aug_OW2_C1_D_FD_207646 | JGI IMG/M metagenome (GOLD analysis project Ga0316622, IMG submission 207646) | Wetland soil microbial communities from Old Woman Creek delta, Ohio, United States - OWC_Aug_OW2_C1_D5_C | ecosystem: Environmental > Terrestrial > Soil > Wetlands | place: USA: Ohio... | reverse complement strand
TGACGGACTGGATCAGGCAATCATGTTCGGGCATGTAGCCGATGCGGTCTCGGATCTGGAGGCTTTGAGTCTGGGAGTCCAATCCTCCGACTGATATAGTCCCTTTATTGAGGCTGAGGAGTCCCAGTGAAGCCTTGATGAATGTGCTCTTTCCGGCCCCGTTCGGTCCCAGAAGGCCGACGATGCCTCGGGGAATATCCGCAGTGAATCCATCAAGAGCCATCACAGTACCGAAGCTGACGGTCACATCTTTTGCTGAAACATGGATTCGATTCGCGCCGGAGTCCTTCTCTTGGTCGGCGACCCTCTCCCCTACCATTGGCCGAGTGAATCGGTCGAAGGACATAAGCATATCGAGCTTACTGTTCGCAGGTCGAGTGAAGTCGGGGATTGAGTCTTTCGTCTTCCTATTGTCCGACGAATCGTGCGCGAGCTCCGATTCAGCTCTGATACAATACGTCAGGAATAATCGCCGAGAAGGGGAGTATGTGGACCGGGCGAGATTTGAACTCGCGACCTCCCGCATGCCAAGCGGGCGATCTGCCGCTGATCTACCGGCCCTTTGGGATTGCGATGAATAGGATATGCGTAATTAAACCTTCGCGATGTGAGCCAGGGGCATCAGACGAACATGTCCAGCTTCTTCTGGTACCTGACTTTCTCCCCAGGCACGGAGAGCGGATACTCCTCAGTCAGGCACCCGAGGCAGAGATCTCCTGCAGGAAGACCGATCGACTCGATCAGCCCCTCGACGGAAATGTACCCGATTGAGTCCGCGGTGATCATCTTCCCTATCTCCTCGATGGTCCTCCCGGTGGCGGCGAACTGCTCTCTCGTCTTCATGTCAATACCGAAGTAGCATGGCGCCCTGATCGGCGGGGAGCCGATCCTGACATGGACCTCCTTCGCGCCCGCGTTCCGGACCAGCTGCACAATCTGCCTGATGGTCGTGCCTCTGACGATCGAGTCGTCCACGAGGACGACTCGTTTGCCCTTGATAACGCTCTTCAGCGGGTTGAGCTTGAGCATCACACTCGTGGTGCGCTCCGATTGCTCGGGCATGATGAAGGTCCTCTCGACGTACCTGTTCTTCATAAGCCCCTCCGAGTACCGGATCCCCGACTCCTCTGAGTAGCCTATCGCGTGCGACCTCCCCGAATCCGGGATGGGTATGATCACATCGACGTCGGCAGGCGCCTCCTTGGCGAGCCTCTGTCCGATCCTCCTCCTCACCTCGTAGACGAGGTGTCCTTCTATGGTGGAGTCCGCTCTGGCGAGGTAGACCCATTCGAACATGCAGTGCGCTCTGCCCTTGGAGAGCCCCGTCTTCGTGGACTTGATCTCACCCGGCAGAAGCTCCACGATCTCCCCTGGGTCCACGTCTCGGATGAACTCGCCGCCCAATGTGTCGAATACCACGCTCTCGGAGGCGGCGGCATAGCCTCCCTTCGTCCTGCCAACGCACAGCGGTCTTATGCCGAGAGGGTCTCTGAGTGCGAAGATCCTGTTGTCTATCATGACGGTCATCGAGTAAGAGCCCTGGAGTATGCTCATGAGGTTCTTGAGCGACCTCACGGGATCTCCGGTGTTCGCGATATCGTTGGCCAATAGTCTGACTGCGATCTCGGAATCCGTGGAAGTGATGAACGCCCAGCCCTTCTTCTTGAGGTCCTCCATGATCTTGTCGGCGTTCACGATCTCGCCGTTGTGTCCGAGGGCGATGTCACCGTAGTTCGTGGACACCACAATCGGCTGCGCGTTCTCGATCGTGGACGAGCCGAAAGTGGAGTATCTCACATGGCCCAATCCTATCTCGCCTTTGAGGCCGTTGACATCATCTGGCTTCAGGGCCTGGTGCGCAAGCCCCATCCCCTTGATGGCCTTGATGCCGTTGCTGTAGACTGCGATGCCCGCTGATTCCTGGCCCCTGTGCTGCAGCACCCTCAGCGCGTAGAAGATGTCCACAGAAACGTTCTGAATCGAGGCGATGGCGAAAACGCCGCACTCTTCCTGCGGGTGCTCAGGATCCATGGACCTCTGCTCCCCCCTCTAGGACGGTGCCACTCATCAGTGCTGCTTGGCCCAGTTGTAGTTTCTGTGCTTCGCGGTCGCGCCAAAGCCGCACGACGCGCATACTTTGTGTCTTACGTGGTACGCGCGCTTTCCGCATCGACGGCAGGGGATGTGCGTCTTCTTGCTGCCGCGTTTGCCCATCGACGGAGTGCCCTTTCCCATAGGACTTTACCTCAGGGTGAAATGTATATGACGTTGTCCCCTCTGACAATAGTCGTCTCGAGCTTCCTGACCACTTGGCTATCATGGGTCTCCTCTGCGTTCTTGAGGACGAGGTTCATGTGGGGGTCGTACCCGTCCAGTATGCCTCGGTAGCCCCTCTTGCCCTTGAGCTCGACGATGACCTGCTGGTTGATGGACTTGTTCAGAACGGCCAGGGGTTTGATCAAACAAAGTCACCTGTTGGCGTGATATCCGGTACTGTACTTAAAGCTTTTCGGTTTCGGTTCGAGGCCAGAAACTCATACTGGCTCGACCTCAAAAGAGGTAGGAGTTGCCGGTAGCCATCTTCATCCAGGGCGACTGTGTCCGTCCGTTCTGACGCCTTCACTGGGGCCAGTCGATAGACTGGGCTGGCGTGGTTATCACGACCGAGAACCGGCGCAGAAGATATTTCACCCCCGTTCTCAGTTTCCTCCGAAGCAGCTTAGTATAAAAGGCTGCTATGTCATACTATCCATCCGCAGTTTTGGCCTGGTGCGCCGATGACTCCTCCCGAGCAAGTGCAGATAGCGTCAAGCAAGATGCCGACGGACACCGACCTCGCCAACTTTGCGAGGGCCTATATCGGAGCTTATCTCAGCGCCGTCCGGCAGGAGAACCCCGATCACATTCCGAAGTTCGCTCAGGAACACCCCTACGCCGTAGAGGTCTGCCTGATGCCGAACAGCTGCTTCGTGATGCTGTTTGAGAGGTCGGAGAATTCCAGCGTTTCTGTGACGAAGCAGAACTGGGAGTACGTCAACAGCAGGGTGATGTCAGGGCTTTCCTACCTCGTGACCGTGTACCCGCACGAAGGCTTTCATCTCAAAGACGCATCGTACAGGGGCAAGAGAGATGCCGTCAGGGACATACGAGTCTTCGAGAACTCGGACCTAGTAGATGCCACTCGGCAGCTCGAGCGTCTGCTGACGGAGCTCGGCGATGTGTCCAAGTGGAACAAGAATCCAATCAACATGGCCGAGCTCGCCATGACCAAGCTCGGGGCGATCAAGCAGGAGGTCATGAGGGCCGGTCCGGCCGTTGATTTCATGGCCATGGTCGAGGGCCTGAAGAACTACAAGCCCGCCCAGGAGGTGCCACCCGTCGATCCAACGGTTGTCGAGCTCATCGCCACGGTCGAGAAGGACTTCAAGGATCTGGGGAACGTCGTCGAGAAGTCCAAGACCCAGGACGCCAGGATCGAGGAACTCCAGATGAGCCTGAAAGCGGAGCTGGAGGACTTCAAGGCGGCAATAGATAAGAAGATGGCCAAAGGGCTGGCCGTGGTGCTGACCACAGCCGACAGGAAGATAGACAAGGCTGTCGGCGCGCTTGCTCAGGACCTCAATGAGAAGAGCAACGAGATGACCGCGTTCATGGAGCAACAGCGGCAGGAGCCCGAGGTGGAGATCGACCTCGAACCCCTTGAGTCCAAGATTTCAGTGCTCGCTGAGCAGATACTCGAGCTGAAGCGCGAGAGCGAATCCTGGGACAAGCGGCAGATAGACCTTACCCCCCTGGAAATGAAGATCGATGATCTCTCCAAAGAGATCATAATCCTGAAGCACGACAACGATATGAGGGACAAGAGGCAGGTCGACCTGACGCCCCTAGAGTCCAAGATAGATGCTCTCTCCGCGGAGATGACCGTCGTGGTCGAACAGCTGGACAGGTTTCAGGCCATGATGGTGGACCAGCTGCGGAGCGACATAGTCAGGCTGGGAGAGAAGGCCAAGAGCATGGAAGACTATCTGGTCGCGACTGCCGGTTCCAGGAAGGTTGCGGGCAAGCGTTAGACGGGAACTCACAGCTGAACTGTTCCGTCTTCCTTGATTCTGTCGAGGATGAGGTATGTGTTGCTGCGCTCCACCTCTTCGATCTTGATGAACGCGTCAACCATGTCCTTCAGCTCCTCCCTCGAGGACGCCCTTAGGAGCACGGCAAAATCAATGTTGCCCAAGAGGAAGTAGACTGCCCAGACTCCGGTTATCTTCGCGATCTTCTCCCCGATCTTCTTCGAGTAGTCTGGCCCGTAGCGTCCGGTCACCAATGAGATGGCGAGTATCTCTTTTCCGACCTTGAGCGGGTCGACACTAGCCTTGAAGCCTGTGATCACTCCCTCCTCGATGAGCCTGTTCACTCTGTAGTGGACGGTGGATGAGGAGAGCCCAGTCTTCTCTCCGATCTTCTTGAGGCTGACATTGCAGTCCTCTTGAAGCATTTTCAATATGATCTTGTCGTTCTTGTCTAGTGTGACGGCGACTTGTTTCTCGGTCATTAGAGACTCCCCCAAGAATATTCGAAAAAGGGCAATCGTATTCGGATTGATAACGCTTTCGATGGCTCTAGTTCGAATAGAAGATAAATCGATAGGTTACATTGACGGAAGCCGTATCTGCGCTCCGAGTTGCGTCATTAGGACCTTGGACCGCACGAATTGGAGTGGCAACCCAGTCTCTGGCATCAGATGAAGGCGCCGATCGTCGGCAGGTCCAGCAGGTCCATATCGAAGAAGATCACACCGTTCCTGATCTCCTTCGCCTCCAACTTCTCGCGCCCTTCCAGTCTGGCGAGGAACGACGAGCGCCACCAGAGGTCGAGAGCATTATTCGCCATCGCCCCAAGGTAAGTCTGAGCGAGGTTGAATTCGTACTCGTCCATGTCGCATAGATATGCGGCATGGCCAAGGAAGCAATCTCGTGAATTGACAGTGATCAGATATTCCGCAAGCGCCCTCCTGCCATCATCTCCCAGAGGCAGAAGCTCGATGTCGTTCGGGTCCACCCTCACGAACTCATCAGTCGTGCCGTCCTCGCTCAACACATAACCAACAATGCGTTTTTCCCTGAGTTCGAATATCTTCCACGCCAATTTCTCGTCGATGTATATGGGCAGGAGACTCAGGTCGGGCAGGTCGAACAGCTCCGTGCCATCCATGAGCGCTCGCTCTTGGATGTCAGCAACCGCCTCGGTCTTCCTGACAAGCTTTGCGATATCCGCGGGTGATGCGTTCTGCCTAGTTCGTCCGTGCTCTGCATAGGTTAGGATTCTGCTTATGCCAACCTCGTCTGCGAGTTCGTCCAGGACGCATGCTGCGGCGCTCCTGACCGAGGAGAACGACTGAGCCACACCGGTGGCTCTGCAATTTCTGACGAAGTCCGCGAAGACTTTCTTCGCGAGGTCAAGCTGTGTCAACAGCTCAACGCGACTGAAGCTTCCGATTATCCTCTCGGATTCCTGCCGCAGGCTGACTCCTGGGAGCCCTATCCCTCTGCATGAGAGATTCGCCAATAACTGGATTCTCCACCCAACGAAGACGTTGATTGGGAACAGCCGGCAGAAATGAGGTCTCATGTCATAGATCTTGCATCGTCTGTTCGACAGGAAGTGGCATGAGCCGTGCGCTCCTCTCAGCTTGATCGCCGCTCCCTTGACCTCAGGTGAGATGTGTCGGTCAGCTACTCCAGGGGCGAGGGCTGGGCTGGCCCTGAACTCGCTTGCCTCTTCAGCCAGAAGCTCCGGTTGGCAGAGACAGCAAAGTCCGCAGCCGTCGATGCAGCTGTACGATCTGCCATCGACTTCGGAGTAGTCTATCTCCATGTCAGCTTGAGGTCGAGACAATCGCATCCCTTCCGATTCGCTCGCCGACTTGCTCTCCGTTCTCGACGATCACATTCCCCCGGACCAGGACAGCCCGAGGAAATATCCCCTGCATGCCTTCGTAAGCGCTCCAGCCGCACTTCGAGTGCAGCTTGTCAGCCCGGATCCGGACGGTCGAATCCATGTCGACGATCACTAGGTCGGCATCATATCCGACCGCAATCTTGCCCTTCCGAAGCCCGAACAGGTCTCCTGGCTTCTCGCACAGCCTTCTGACCAGGCCGCCGAACTCCAGGTGCTTGTCTTTGACGTGCTGGAGCATGAGCGGCAGAAGGGTCTCTACGCCCGGCATCCCCGAGGGAGCGTAATCGAAATCCTCGCGCTTCTCATCCATCGTGTGAGGGGCATGATCCGATGCGATTATATCGAAGGAGCCGTCCTTGAGCGCTTGGAAGAGTCCCTGCCGCTCTTCTCTTCGTCTCAGAGGAGGGTTGACCTTGGCCAGGGTTCCCAGTCGACTGGAGATGTCGAGCAGAAGGTGATGTGGTGTCACTTCTGAAGTGACAGCCCCCGCGTTGTTGAGGAGGGGCAGCGTGGATCTTGCGGACACGTGACAGATATGCAGCCTGCAATCATGAGCAGCCGCTTTGATCTTCCGGACGGCGCTCGCTTCGCACTCATTTGGCCGGTTCCTGAAGTGTCCTTCGAGGTCCTTCTCGCTCACTTTCGTTCTGAGCGATTCGTCCTCGGCATGGACTGCCAGAATCTTCTTGCTCCCAGCGATCTCGGCGATCTCTTTCTTGACGAGAGCGGGTGTCGGGACGAGCAGGTCTCCAGTCGTGCTCCCCATGTAGAGCTTGAATCCGGCCGCTTCCTTCGCAAGCGCCCGGACGTCTATTCCGGGTCTCACTCCCGCAAAGAGGCCGAAGTCGACCAGGCTGCTCGACGAAGCGATTCTCCTTTTGTCCTTCAGCGCTTGGAGAGTCGTCGTAGCGGGTCGGGTATTGGGCATGTCCAGCACACAAGTGACGCCTCCACACACCGCGGCCAGCGATCCGCTTCCCCAGTCCTCCTTGTGGGTCAAGCCAGGGTCGCGGAAGTGCACGTGACAATCTATCGCGCCGGGGAGCACAATTCGGTTCCCGAAGCTGAACAGCTTGTCTCCTTCGAGCGTCTTGGCTATCTTGGCGATCTTTCCGTTCTCGATGCCTATGCAGCATCTCTCGAATCTGCCGGAGACGTAGCAGTTACCCTCGACTACAACTTCCATGCTCCTCACTGAGTGTTCTCCGTCTCACAGCGCCTGCAGGTTCGTCCTCCGAGAAGACCTCTGCCTGGAACTTGAAGACCTTTGTCCCCTGCTGAAGCCATGCATCCGGCATCAGACCCGCCTTCAGACAAGTCTGGCAGAGGAACTCCTCTGCGTCCCAGCCCCATTCGACAGGGACCTGCGGGAGCAGTAGGCCTCGCCCGAACCCTCTCTGGACGATCAGCCCGTCCTCCCCGACCGTGACCTGTTTCACGAGGTCCGAGGGCTTCTTGACGATGATCTCCGTTGGCGGGGTCAGTAGGCTGACCTCGACCTTGGTGGTCCTCAGCTCGTCCGGTTTCAGCGGCGGGAACCTGGGGTCCCTGGATGCGGCGCTCACGGCAGCATCCTTGATCGCGTCGATGAGCGGCATCACGGGTTCAGGGTAGCCGATGCATCCTCTCAGCTTGTCGCCCGGATAAGTTGTGAGTGTGACAAACACTCCCGACTTCTCCGAGAAACTCTGAGGGATCTTCGGAAGCGGCGATTTGACGTGCTGCACGAACCCCTCGACAACCGCCCTGGCGATTCTGACAGCTAGCTCGCCATCCTCGTCGGAGTACATCCTACCCTAGTCGCGGTCATGGGGTAGCTCAAATAAAAGGCTTTCAACCGGTTGGTGGCAATTCGGTTGATGACGTCTGGCTTGGGAATCGTGCACCAAACCTTAAATATGCACCACAGAAATCCGTGAGGCGAGACCCATGAAATTTGTGAAGCTCTCTCAATCGGAGTTCGAAGAGATCCGCAAACTCTACGAGGGAGTGATGTCCCAGGCCTGCTACGGTCTGTTCTTCAGGGAAGGCATGATCTTGGGAGAGGAGATGGGCAAGATTGCCGCCCAGGAGCCTGAGAAATACTTCGAGATATCCGCAAACCTCCTCAGGGCAAGAGGCTGGGTGGACAACATCGTGTTCCAGGAGACAACGGCCGTTGCGGAGGGGTCCATAGAGATAGGTTCGCAGTCGGACGGAGCCACTTGCCACAGGCTCAGGGGCATCGTGAGGAGGATATACGAGCTCCAGATGCATCGCAGGCTGCACTGCGAGGAGATCGAGTGCGTCAGCAAGGGCGACAAGCACTGCGTGTTCAAGATAGAACAGGTCAGGGGCGAGTGAGATGGAACTCAAACCTTCATTGAGAGCGTTGAGGCAGAGCTGCGGGGCGATCGCGTCGGCGGTCATCAGCAGGGACGGACTCGTGATCGCCGCTGATGTTCCCGAAGGCGTTTCAATGGAGACGTTCGGGATAATGTGCGCCACTCTCCTTGGGGCTGCGTCGACGGCACACTCGGAACTCCGCGTCGGGACGCCCCATCACGTGATTGTTGAGGCCGAGGACACTAAGATGGTTCTCGTGGGTGCAGGTCGCAAGGCACTCATCGTCGCGGTCATCGGCAGGAAGGGCGACACCGCCGCCGCGATGAAGAAGCTCGACGAGATGGCCGAGATGATAAAGCTCATCTGACCTTCCACGAAAGAAGAAGAATCAAGGGGTTTCTGGAGTTTGGCCGGCGGCATCATTCAATGCCGAGTTCCTTCAGTTTCTCTGGTGTAGGTTGGCCGTCCTGGGTCCATCCGCGGGCCTTCATGTAGTCGTCCAGCATCAGGTTCATCTCCTCGACGCTGATCTTCGAGCCCTTGGACACTCCGTCCGTGATGGGTTCCTCCAGAACCCTCGGAGGCAGGAGCCAGTCCTTCCTCGTCACGCCCGCCCTGTAGTTGAAGGCACCCTTCATGTTGTGTATCCTCTCGCCGATCTTGAGGAGTTCCTCCTCCGTGAACTTCAGGCCGGTTATGGCCTCGAGGACTTCGGGAAGCTTGGCTATCAGGTAGAATCCGCGGGAGAACTTGCACAGGCCGACGGAGTCGTAGACGCACATGAAGTTCTCCATAGTGGCCACCATCGGGCCCTTGCCTACGGCTGAGAACCTGTCGATGCCCTCCCATTTCCAGAACTTGCCCACGAGCTCGGGCGCATAGAACCCCGCTCTCAGGTGGCACGCGCCCCTGGTCGAGGTCATGTATGCGAGTCCATGACCCTTCATGCCTCTGACATCGTATGCCGGAGGCTCGAGCCCCTTGGTGTGTATCGCATATCTCTCAGCTCCCTTACCGATTTTCTTGGCAGCGACCTTGACACCGTTTGCCAGCACGTCGCCGATGCCACGCCGGTAGGCAATCAGCTCGACCATCCTCGGGACTGCGTCGGGGGCGTTGTTCCAGCTGATGTCGAATCCAACGTCGTTCTGACTTATGATTCCGCGCTGGTACAGTTCCATAGCGAACCCGATCGTGACCCCGCACGAGATTGTGTCGAGGCCCAGCAGGTCGCAGAGCTCGTTCGCCCTCGCGACGCTCTCCACATTCGGGTTGCCGCAGGTCCCGCCCAGCGAGTACAGTGTCTCGTACTCGATGCCGTCGATGGCCACTCCAGCGAACTTGCCGTCCCTGACCTCGAACAGTTTCCCGCAGGGTTTTGTGCACGCGAAGCAGGCCTTGTTCTTGGTCACATACTTCGGAGCCCAGTAGTACGGATCTATCTGCTGCCTCTCGTTGTACACGCTCTCCTGCCAGTTCTTGGTCGGGAAGACGCCTCTGTCCTTGTTGACCCAGCCAAGGAACTCGCCCGTCCCGTACTTCGTGTCCTCGACGAACGATGGAGCAGCCTCGTAGATCTTCTGATAGTGCAGCGCGAGTTCCAGGAGCTTCTTCGGGTCGTGCGGCACTAGGTCCTTCGTGCCGCGGACCACGATGGCCTTCAGGTTCTTCGAGCCCATGACGGCCCCCAGTCCTCCCCTGCCTGACTGTCTGTCGTCGCAGTCGATGCATGCCATGTTTGACAGCTTCTCGCCAGCGACCCCTATGCATGCCACCTTGACGTCCCATCCATGGCGCTTCTTGAGCGTCTCAGGAACCACTCGCGTGTCCTTGCCCCACAGGTCGGCGGCGTCGTTGACCTCGACCTTGTCGTCGTCGATGAAGATGTAGGCCGGTCCGTCCGCCTTCCCGACGATCTCGAGCGCGTCGTACCCTGCGTGTCTCAGCTCGGGGCCGATCGAGCCGCCCATGATGCTCTCGACCAGCGTGTTGGTGGCGGGTCCTTTCGCCGCGAAGGCGACCTTGCCGCCCGTGCCGACGGGGAATCCATCGAACGCCCCTCCGGCAATCGCCAGCACGTTCTCAGGGCCGAGAGGGTCAGCGGTCTCCGGTACCGCGTGGTAGACGATGTCTACGCAGAAGCCCTGCCCGCCAAGAACCTTGCGCACGTGCTTCTCGTCAAAGCTCTTAGTGTGCCACTTCTCGGTCGTGAGATCTATCTTCAGGATCTTGCCAGTGAATCCCTTCATGACTATTCCTCCCCCAGGAGCTTCTTGACCTTCTCATACTGTTCTGGCTTCGGCTCCTCGTAGACGATCGCCTTCATCGGGCAGAACTTGACGCAAGTGGGGTCTCCTCCGCACAGGTCGCAGTTGAAGGCCTTCTCCTCCATGCGCATGACCCCGAACGGGCACACCTCCACACAGGTACCGCACGCGGTGCATTCGTCCTGGTTGACGTAGACTCTGCCGTCCTCCTTCTTGATCGCCTCGACGGGGCAGTGCAGGACGCAGCAGTCCTCTCCGCAGGACACGCAGTGCGTGCACACTGACGGGAAATCGACCTTCACGTTCCGCCTGTGCACCTGCAAGCGAGCGGTCGTGTGGTTGACGACCCCTTCGTGGTATATCGTACAGGCCATCTCGCAGAACCTGCACCCGGTGCATCTATCAGGATACGGTACCAACATCTTCGGCATACTGACTGAACCCCCTCCGTACGGAAGTGGATGTGGAGTAATGGAATTCGAATAAAAAAGATGTGTTAGCCACGCGCGAGCCGATATGCTTGTGAGTTCATCTCGACTTTCGCTTGGCCTTCTTGATCTCTATCTTCTTCAGCTCGGTCCCCTTGTGAGTTGTCTCCTTGTCTATCTCTGCGACCACGACGTCGATCGCACTCCTGATCGCAAGGAGCAGCTCGCGCTCGGCCTTGTGGATCCTGTCCTTGGTCTCCTTGGGGACCTGCATGTTCTTCATGGACGCGTTCGCCCCTTGCACTATCTCGGTGCCCGCGTTGATGAAGTGCGTCATCGTGTCCTTCGTGACCACGTTCGTCGCGATCGATTCAAGATGCCTTTCCAGCCGCTTTGCGGCCTCTACGCCCTTTTCCACCTTTTCTCTTGGCAACTTTCTCACCTTCGAATCTTATCCTGAGCCAGCCCTCTTCCATCTTTGCTCCCAGAATGTTCTTGTTGGTCATCGAATGCGGCAGCGTTATGGACTTCTTGAAGGCTCCTACCTGCAGAGTCAAATCGTCTTTGCGTGTATATAGCTCTAGTTTCTGGTCCATGGGGAAGGGCAGCTTGATGGCGAGCACGCTCGAGCCGTCCTCGTCGTACATCTTCATGGGCGATTCCGTCGAAAAGACGGCCGTCGGGTCGCCCTTCCCGAAGAGCTCGTCCGCGAGCCTGTCAAGGGCCTTCATCCCCAACACCTCCCGCGGCATCATCTTCGCCGTGAGCATCTTCAGCGGTGAGAATGCCTCTTCGATGGTCTTGAGGTACTTCTTCTGCTCTTCCAGCTTCCCCTTCCAGTAGCCGCCTCCAACCTCGTCAGGGAGTATGCGGTTGATCACGATCGCCTCGACGGTGTACCCATAGAGGCACAAGTACGTGTACGCGCGCTGTGTCTCGCTTATGACCATCTTCTCCGGGTTCACGACGAGCCTGACCGAGGTGATCTCGGGATCGGAGAGCAGGTCCTCGACGTACCCCAGCCTCTCCCTCAGGTTCTCGAGGTCCTCGAGGAACCTGTCGGTCGGTAGAGGGGTCGAAATGAACTTGCCAACAGTGGCCCTTGCCACCCTCAGCACGTTCCTGAACATGTGGAACAGCTTGTCGAAGTACCAGTTGGCGGTGTCTGGGAACGCGAGAAGCCTGAGGGTGTCGGCGGTCGGCGCCGTGTCCATGACGATCAGGTCGTACTTCTTCTGCTTGTGGAACTCCTCCACATAGAACAGGGCTGACATCAGCTCCATGCCAGGGAAGACCGCCATCTCCTTCGCGGTCACGGAGTCCATCCCCTGTGAGGCAAGGAAGTCCGAGAGATACTTCTGTATCTCCTTCCATCGGTTCTCGAGCTCGTACTGCATGTCGACCTCGATGCCATCCAGGTTCTTCGCAATCGGCATCACTTGTCCAGACAACTGGAACTCAAGTGAATCGGAGAGGCTGTGGGCCGCATCCGTGCTTATGACGACAGTCCTGTACCCCATGGCCGCAGCCCTCAGGGCCGTTGCGGCCGCCACGGAGGTCTTGCCGACCCCGCCCTTGCCCGTGTAGATCAGAATTCTCATGTGCATCCTCGGCTGCCAGTGTATCGACTGCTCGGCAATAATGATGTCGCAGAATTGGTGTCGGGGGCGGGGTTCGAACCCGCGACCTCCGGATTTCCTAGGAGCATCTGGTCAAGACCTCTCCCTATGAGTCCGACGCTCCACCGGGCTGAGCCACCCCGACATTGGAGAAGGGCCTCGATGTGAGTCCTATTCCTTCTTCTCTTCCGCAGGTGGTGCTGTCTCCGGCTCTTCCTTGACCTCTGCTTCCGGAGCGGGCGCGGGTGCTTCGGTCGTGGTCGCCGGCTCCTCGGCTGGCTCCTCCGGTTCGGGTGCCGGCTCCTCCTGCGGAGCGATGATGGGCGCCTCTCCCGGCTCCGGGATCTTGCCCATCCTCGTGACCTCGCTTCTGCGTATCTCAATCCTCTTGATCGGAACTATGATCTTCGACGCGTCGGACACCCTCTTCGCCAGCTCGCCCATGATCAGCATGCGAACGAACTCGCCTATGGTGACCTCCGAGGAGGCCCTCTTGAGCTCGTCCTGCATGATTCTCCTGACCGCGGTCTCCTGTGACGCCTGTATCCGCTGCTCCGAGACCGCCATAGGCTTGACTCGGATCTCCCAGCCGTCCTTGGTCGTCACATCGACGACCGCATCGGTCTTGGTCCTCTTCCTACGGGTCAGCCTTCTGACGTAGTCGCTCGTGAGGTCGTGCCCGTAGAACATTGTGTTCGCGTCAAGGCCTCTCACGTCGTGCACCTTGAACTTGATCTTGATATGCATCTTGGAGAAATCCCCGGTCAGGTCCTGGACCGTGGCCTCCGTGATCCTCCCCATGACGCCGTCGGCGGTCTCAGCGGGGGTCTCGCCCAGCTGCATCTTGCTGAACATTTCGGGGGCGAAGAGCTTGTACCACTCCTTCGCCCTCCACTTGTCCTTGACCTTCTTGGCTGCAGCCCTCGTCTTCTTCTCTACCAACTAGATACCTCACTGTACTGGATGAAGCAGGCTCGATAACGTGCTTCCGTATTAAAAGCTTGCTGTGGATAAGCTCGGGTCAGAATGCTCCGTGCCAGATGTGCCAGTAACCGCTTTCCGGTCACCTTCTCCTGAGCTTCGGGTTCATGACCTCGTCCATGGCGTACCCGACGAAAGTGAACCCGAGTATCACGAGCACGATGCACAGCCCAGGCATGATGATGAACGCATACGGGCCTGCGATCGCGGCACTCTGATTGTTCGCCTCGTCAAGGATCCTGCCCCAAGTGTCGACTGTCTGGGGCCCGAGCCCGAGGAAACTGAGTGTGCTTTCCGAGAGGATCGCGATCGCAACGGTGAGGATGGCATTCGCAAATATCAGAGGGACGACGTTGGGGAAGATGTGCTTCCGGATGATGTGCCATTCGCCGGAGCCTATCGCTTTGGCTCTCTCGACGAACTGTCGCTCCTTGAGCGACAGCACCTGTGCCCGGACGATCCTCGCGGTCGTGGACCAGCCCGTAATGCCTATGACGACTATGATCGAGAACAGGTCCCTAGAGCCCCAGATGGATGCTATCACTATCATCAGGACCAGCCAAGGTATCGACAGGAAGACGTCGTTGATCCTCATGATTATCTCATCCTTCCAGCCGCCCCAGTATCCGGAGGCCAGGCCGACGACGGTCCCGAGGACCATGGATATGCCCATCGCGACGAACCCTATGATTAGCGAGGCGGTAGTGCCGTGTGCCGTCCTCGTGAAGACGTCCCTGCCTCTCTGATCGGTCCCGAACCAGTGGTCCCAGGACACGCCTTCGAGGACCTCTTCAGTGCTCTCCGTGGGGTCGTAGGGCAGGAACAGGTCTGCCCCCAGGGCGAAGGCCACGAATGCAGCTATGATTATCGTGCCCGACTTGCCCATCCAAGTGGCGAGGAACAGGTCGATCACCTTGCCCAAGCTCTTCCCGGAGAGGGAAGCCTTGTCAGAGAGGACCGGATTGAATGAGAAGAGTCTTCTCAGGCCTCCCGAGAACCATCTCTCGAACCTACCCATCTGAGCACCTCATGTGATCTTCACCCTCGGGTCGAGCTTGATCAGGATAAGGTCCGCGATCAAGTTCGCGATGACAACGGCCACGCCGCCGATGAAGAAGATGAACTGCAGCATCGGGTAGTCTTGGTTCTCGATCGCGTGGATCGTGTACCAGCCGATGCCCTTGTACGTGAAGATGACCTCGACCTGGAACACTCCGCCCAGTATGAACGCTGTATCCATCGCGAGGGTTGTGACGATCGGCAGCCTTGCGTTCTGAGACGCGTGTCTCTTCATGACCTGTCTCTCGCTCAGCCCCTTCGCGTATGCAGTGGTTATGTAGTCCTCGGTGAGCACGTCGACGAGCGAATTGCGCATGAGCAGGACGATGCCCGCGACAGATCCGACGACCAGGGTCGTCAGTGGAAGGACCATGTGAATGCCGATGTCGGCGAGTTTGTCCACCGTCAGCGGAAAGACCGGGACACCTGACTCCATGTATCCAGCTGATGGCAGTACGTGGAGATTGCCAACGAATATGACCATGAGCACGAGAGCGAACCAGAAGACCGGCATGCCGTAGAAGAACAGTCCGAAGCCCGTGATCAATACGTCAGGGGCTTTTCCTCTACGTTGTGCTGATATCTTCCCTAATGCGATCCCTATGACGAAAGTGAATACGGTGGACAAGCCCACGAGCAGCAGAGTCCATGATATGGCTCCGCCCAAGACTTCGATGACCGGGGTTTCCCAGAAATACGATATCCCCCAGTCCCCAGTGAAAGTGTCTTTGTAGTATTCTACGAACTGCTCTGGCAGAGAATCATTCAGCCCCATCCGTTCGATGTTCCTCCACTTGAGGTAGTCGGACGCATAGGGGGTTCTCTGCATCAGCTCGGCAGGGTTCCCGGGCATAATCCTGAAAAGTGCGAAGTTCAGTGCCATTATCAGCAGGATTGTGATGAACGCATTCATGCACCGCTTGAACAGCACCATCCTGAACGAGGCCAAGGTCGCCCTCCTGAACCCTGATTAGGGTCTCTGCTATCACTTTTACCTTCTTACGCTCCGGAATATCATCCGGGTCGAAATGAATGAAGAAGGTTTGGGAAATGGTTTCGCGGTCCGGATCAGTTCGTCGGTGGCGGCGGCTCCGGAGGAGCCATGCCCTCCATGCCGCCCTCGGCCTTCGGCTCGCCCTTCTTCCGCTTCATCAGAAGGAACACGACCAGCGCTATGACGATGATCGCCACGAGCGCGATGCCAACGAGGACCATCGTGGATATCCCACCGTCCTCCTTCTCCACATTGATGGAGACATAGGTGCTGACCCAGGTCTTCACCGAGTGGTACTGCATCTGTCCGTCGTCGACCGTCATGTTCACGCGGTAGGCCTCCGACCTGCCCTCATCGAACGTGTGGTTGATCATCCTCGTTATGTTCGTGTCGGGCTCACCGACAATGTTCTCGATCGTCGAGGATTCCCCGTCTCCCCAGTCGATGGTGATGTTCATGATGTCGCCTTCGGTGTCCCTGACGACTACGGTGAACATGAGCGTGTCACCAGGTTGGTAGAGGTCGAGGTCCGGAGTGACCAAGACCGCGCCCATGAACGTGGGTCGCAGGTTCTCGAGGATGGTCACGGTCATCGTCCCGCTCACATTGTGTCCAGTCAGACCAGTCCCGTCATCGACGTAGACTGTGACGGTCATGTTCCCCGTCGTTGTGTAGACGTGAGTACCATTGTACACGGGTGGATCTCCGCTAGGTGATCCGCTGTCGTCGCCCCAGTCGTACCAGACTGACAGGACGTCCGCGGTGTCGTTGTCCTTGACTCTCGCCGGAGTCACGACGAATGTCACGTTGTAGAACGCGGATGCCTCGGACGGAAGGATGAGCCAGGGTACCTGGTTCTCCTGGACGGTCATGGTAATGGCGAGACTCACATTGTTCCCGGCGGTCCCATCATCTGCCCAGAGAGTCACAGTGTAGTCTCCAGTGGCGTCGTATGCGTGCACGAAATCGTTGTACTGCCTGGCCTCAGAACCTCCGAGTGTCGTTGCGACCGCAGCTTCGCCATCACCGTACTCGATGTAGAGCGTCAGCGGATCGCCTCTTGTGTCCACCGCGCTCGCGTTGAACGTCACGTCCCCGTTCGGGTACGAGGGGTTCGGCGTGGCCACGAGTCCAAGCGAGCATGGCGCCATGTCTTCGTTGGGTGCGCCGATGTCGGCGGTTATCGAGGCGGTCACATTGTGTCCGGCTTCCTCTGTGAGGTCGTCCACCCAGACATCAACGGTGTATGTGCCAGAAGTGGCCCATGTGTGCGCGGGGCTTGAGACCACGATTACTCCTGGCGCTCCAGCTGGGGTTTCGGTCACGGCCTGCTCGCCGTCCCCGAAGAACCATGTGAACCTCAGCGGGTCGCCGTCGACATCAATGCTGGTTGCCCAACATGAGACTTCGACATCAACGTTCGCGGTGATGCTAGATATCGCCGGTGCGCTCGGAGGCTGGTTGACTATCACGTTATATGGTATCTCGACGGACACATTGTGACCGATCAGACCGGATCCGTCATCGACCCATAGCGTAACAGTGTAGGGGCCGTCCACCGCCCAGCTGTGCCAGACCACATCGATTACCTCTGTGTCGTTGGTCGTAGGCTGGTACAGGGTCGTGTTGTACGTGAAATCGTCCCAGTCCCATGTGAATCTCAGGCCTTCTCCGGTATCTCCTCCAGACTCGGCATCCTTGAAGCCAACGCTCCATCTGGTCATCTCGTCGATATAGGCGTCGGCGTCAGGTTCGGTCAAGACCGGTGTCGTCAGCGTCGGTACCGAGTCGGGCTCGGGAATGACGTTCACTGTAGAGCGCGCAATCGCAATGTTTCCAGGGGTCCCGTCCCAGACCGTCACGTTCAGCGAGAGGCTGTCAGGCGGCAGAACAAGGCTGGTGTATGTGTGCGTCTTTGTGAAGGACACTCCCGTTGCGGTTCCTGTGGTCGCGGTGTCGGTGTCGTTCACGCTCCCGTCGCCCCACTCGAAGGACACATTGAGCTGGTCCCCCTCTGGGTCCATCACGGTGACCGTCACCGACAATGGCTTGTCGACCTCTGCCTGAATCGGATCCGGCGGCGGGTTCAAGAACGACGGGGCCTGATTGCCTCCCTTCCACTGCAGGTCGAACCATATCCATGGCAGATCCGAAGAGACGGATCTTCCCAGGTGCTGTGTCCAGTTGCCCCAGCCCGTGAACCTGAACTCATGCCATGCGTACAGTCCGTTCGGATATATCGGCGGTAGCTCTGTGTATGAGTCATAGACCCACTGCTGAAGCGTGTCTAGAAGTGCCTTTCTATCGTCTCTGTCGAGGGTCTGCCGGGCCAAAGACAGGTTCTCATCGAACGCGCTGTAAGGCTCTCCCGTGGGCGACTCAGAAGCGTTGCTCGGGCCGTACCACCACGGTCCCATGGGCATCTGGCAGTTGTCTCCGCCACCCTTGATCTGGCTTGTCTCCCAGACTGACATCGTACCAATGGGTTCCGGACCCCAGTACCATGCCCAGACCCAGATGTCGTAGTCCGACTTGTACCATGCAGAGTTGATCATGATGGACTCCGACCTCACGGCATAGTTGAACCTGATTCCTGCGTCCGCAGCAGGCCCAACCCAGCTCTCGCCGACCGTCGCGTAGGTGGGATCAGTGTCAGGAACCTCTAGCCTGAATGAGAGTTCGTCCCCGACGTCAGCCCAGCCTTCAAGCACCGACATGCTGTCGGCGTCGCACTCAAGATAGGCGTCCGTGTCCAAGTTCCGGTATCCGTGGCTCTGCAGGAGCGTCTTGGCTGCAGCGGGGTCATAAGGTAGCACGCCGTCGATGTCCTTGTGCCAGAACGCCTGCCCTCCGGTGTCGGCGAGGACAGAGTCTGCGATCATCGGCATTCCGAACATCAGGCTGTTCGCGATGAAGTCGCGGTTCATTGTCATCCCGATTGCCTCTCGGACAAACGGGTCACGCAGTATCGGGTTCCCAAGTCCATATGTGTTCGTCGTGAAGTCCTCAGGTATCGCGTTGATTGCCACATCGATGATGGCCATCTCGTTCGTTACCTGCTTGACGATGGGGTATAGCTCGTCACCATCTCCGAGTTCATTGATGAAGAGGTTCGGCTGTCCGGAGATGTCGATCACATCCTCAACGCCGTCGTCGAGCGCCAGAGCCAGTCCCTGAGCATCCGTGTAGATCGTGTAGATTATCCCTTCGATATCCACGGTCCTGGCAGCGCCGTAGTCGATGCTCCCGTGATAGTTCTCTGGCGGAACCGTCTTGAACTTGTACCACACGCCCTTGGACTGGTCCTCATAGACGAAAGGCCCGCTGCCGATCAACCAGTCCGCCTTCTTTCCGGTCAGTATCTGCGAGTCGCCTAGCGTGGACCACTGATACTCAGGGAGGATAGGTATCCAGACGAGGTCCTCGATGATAGTCCCCTTCGGGTAGGCAGTGTCGATCGCCACCTGGAAGGGGTCGCTGGTGGCGTTCGCCCCGGTCACATCCTTCATGTAGATGTCCCAGGCTCCTCCAGGATGGTCCAGAATGAGATTGATAGTGTACGCAACATCGGACGCGGTCAGCTGATGCGTCGTGTCCAGAGGGTTCACGAGATTCCTGAAGTATGCGCTTTCGGTGATGTTGATGTATGTCGTCATGTTGCCCGCGCCGTGGATCACCTGATAGTAATCCGTCGCGAGGTCGTTGACAGGGCCCTCCCAGTTCTCGTCGTACTGGAAGAGCACGCTGAACATCAGATAGCATATCATGTAGTCAGAAACCAGTTCTATATTGAGCGGATTCCAGTTCGCGACATCTTGCATGTATCCTACGCGAACGTACGGACCGTCTGCAGCTGCGTTTTCCACGATAGGCGACACCGATACTGCGTACGGAATCGCAGATACCATGAATGTCGCGACAATCAGCATAGCTAGCGCGCGAGTTGCTCTAATGGATGCAAACATATTCTATTCCCCTCTGGGGTCCCACCTATTCTGAGACCTCGCCCCTTTCAACTGGATGGGCCTTGATGCTATATAAACAGTGTTCGTTGTTCTCCAGCTGGCGCATTCGATACTCGTCACTCCATTTCCACGTTCGACGCGTGCAGTTCAGAGAAGATCAATTGCCGTCCGCGGCCTCTCGGAACTTGTGGAATATCGTCGCGACGCTCTTCTCGAAGTCCTTCATCCCCTTCACCGTGCAGAACTCGTTGGGCGAGTGCGCCTTCCCTCCGAATCCGAGGCCTGTGTATCCCCACGGCACTCCCAACACCTGGTCGAAGACGTAGAATGGAGCGGATCCAGCGGTCGTCGGCCACACGTCTGGCTCAAGGCCATGGTATCTCATCGCCTCGATGCACGCCCTCGAAACGGAGGAGTCAGGGTTGGTCTTGGACCAAGGGTAGTCCTCGTAGTTTCTCATGCGAATGTCCGTGAAGCCCCGCCTCTTCAGGTGGGCCATCACCTTGGCATGGGTATCCTTGATCGTCATGTTGGGGACGATCCTGATGTCGATCTTCGCCATTGCACAGGGAGGAAGCACAGTCTTCGTGCCCTCATCCTCGAAACCCGCACTGAGCCCGTCGATGTTGACCGAGGGTTCGAACAGGTACTTCTTGATGATCTCCTCCTTCGTCCCTTCGACTTTGAACTTCTTGACGCCGAGCTCTTTCAAGTAGTCCTCTTCTTCGATGCTGCTTGCTAGTTTCTCCGCGAGCTCGATGTCCTTCTCGCTCGGCGGAAGCGCGTCATCGGTGAGCCCATCTATTGAAGGGTTCTGGTTCTCGTCGACCATCGTGGATATCGCGTGCACCAGCCTCCACACGGGGCTCTCGACTATCACAGCATCGCTGCTGTGCAGCTCTGCCTCGGGACCGCCCCTGGACTTGCCCTCAGCGATCAGGTCGAAGTACACGCATCCCTTCAGACCAAGTGTAACCGACGGGACTCCGGCTCGATTCTGGCTGAAATCGAGTCCGAACGCACCGTCCGCCTTCCTGAGCTTCGACTTGTTCTTGATCACGAAATCCGGGAAGCTCCTCCCGCCCAGCTCCTCCTCGCCCTCGAGGAGGAAGTGCACATTGATCGGCAGCCCGTCAGCGTCCAGCATGCTCTTCACCGCCAGCAACGACCCGACAAGGGCAGCCTTCGAGTTGTACGCTCCCCTGTTCACAAGCACGTCTCCGAAAGGCTTCTGCTTCACGATGGTCGCTCCGAAGGGGGGATAGTCCCACTCGTCGAGGTTGCCTACGGGTTGCACATCGTACATCCCGTAGACGATTCCGGTGACGTCCGACCCGGCGTCGATGTAGCCATGCACGAGCGGATGGCTGTCCTTCTTGGCCTTGAATTGCCCGTGCTTGGCACCCATCTCCGCTAGAACGTGCTCGAGGGAATCAGCGGTCTCCTGGATCCCCTCGCCGGTCATCGACACGCTCGGTATTCGAAGCAGTTTCCTGGTCTCCTGCAGGTGCTTGGACCAGTCCCTGTCTATCCTGGAGTGAAGTTTCTCTATTGTCATAGACTCGCCCTGATGATGCCCTCGCAGTGAGCTGCAGAATCGGTGAAAAAGAGCACGCTAGGCTAGGCCCCGAGGAACCTCGGCTTCTTGCCGGTGTCCTTCTGGACTATCAGCTGTATGGGGGCGTTGTGGCATTTCACAGCGGCGTCCTCGGTCTCGTAGATCCTGCCGCACTTGAAGCACTTGTAGAGCTTCTTGTCCATGGTTAGTCTCTCCTTCGGTGCCGACCTGCCGTTCCGCGCGTTGTATGATAACACAAGGTCAGTATTGAACTTTGCTCGGTCATTTCTTCATTCGCCTGGCGAGGGCCTCTCTGGAGTCGACCGTCAGCTTCGCGTCCTGGGCCTCCAGCTCCTTCTCAAGCTGCTCCATCGTTATGGGGTTCTTGAGGAATACTGGGAAGTAACAGGTCGTGCTGTCGATGTTGAGCACGGCGACCAGCTCCTTGTCCTCGAGCTGCCTCTCCTCGACCGCAGCCTTGAACTCGACAAATGGCCGGATGTCCGGAGGCACGTTCTTGACTTCCGTGATGGCAACAAGCCTTGCGACGTGCATTGCCGGACTTCCCCCTCGCCTAGGCCGGAAGGTTCACCTTGGTCTGGTGGACCTCTAGCCCGAGCTTCTCCTTCTCGAGCCCGAAAGCGAGTCCCAGGAGCTGAGACAAGTGCAGGACCGGGATCTTGTACTCCTTGAGCTGTACCTGGCCGACATCGTACTGCAGGTGACAGAACGGGCAGCAGTCCACTATGACGTCCACGCCTGCGGCCGTCATGTTCTTCAGGTTCTCCCCGGTCATCTTGAGCGCGACATCAGGGGTCCTCGCTCTCACGCCGCCGCCCGCGCCACAGCACATGCCCTTGTCCTTGTAGGCCACGCTTGTCATGCCCGCCGCTTCGACTATGTCGTCGAACACGTGTGGCCTCTCAGAATCGTCGATCTTCTTGATGTTCGAAGGCTTCAGGAAGTGGCACCCGTAGTGCACAGCTGCCCTCAGATTCTTGCCATACTTGGCCTTCGCTCGGATCGCCTCCACACCGACATCGCGGTACAGGAGCTCGACGAAGTGCCTGACGTGAACTGTGCCGTTGTACTCCATGCCAGTCGAGTCCTTCAGTATCTTGTTGATCTTCTTGCGCGCATCGGGGTCATGGTTGAGCTTGTGGGCGACCTCGAACAGCGTGTCGAAGCAGCCGTTGCATATCGTGAGCACGCCGTCAACGCCCATCTTCTCAGCGATTGCCAGGTTCCTGGCGGCGACGGCCATCCAGTATGTCTGGTCGAATGAGCGCATAACTCCAGGGGCGGGGCAACAGCTCGCTCCCTGCATGTCCACCAGCTCTACGCCGAGCGACTTGAACACCTCTCTCGAGGCGCTCTCGATCCCCGGGTATCTGAGGGGCATGATGCAGCCTAGGAAGAACGCGTACTTTGCCATCAGCTCTTCCCCCCTGATGCGACGAGCTTGTCGAAGCCGCACAGCGCGGCTATCTTCTTGACCTCTTCGAGCGCCTGGGCGCTGGAGAACACAGTCGGTGGAACGTCCTGGAGGCCGAGCTTCTTCCTCAGGGCCTTGTCCTCGTCCCTTAGAGATACCAAGTGCCCGGTCTTCGAGATTAGCTCAGCCACCTTCCTGTGCGACTCAGCCATGTATCCCTTTCTGACTGCCATGTTCCTGAGCGCCATGATGATGTCGACGATCTCGACGCCTCTGGGGCACCTCTCGTAGCACGTGAAGCATGTCGTACACAGCCACAGATCCTCGGAGGGCAGCACGTCCTCCTCGAAGCCCAGCTGGGCGCGCCTGACGACCTTCCTGACCCTGAACGCGGTCTGCCTCCCCGAGGGGCAGCTGCCGGTGCAGGTCCCACACTGGAAGCAGAGATTGACGGTCTTGCCACCAGCCTCAATGACCTTTCTCGTGAACTCCGGGTTCGGCTCCTTGGCCTCTACCAATAGACTCACCGGGACTGGCTATGGTTCGTGCGTATTTGAGGGTTTTGCTGAAAAGGGAAATGCATTATCCTTTACGGTAAAGCCAATCCTCCCTGGCCTCCTCCACGAACAGGCCAAGATGCTCGTGTTCCGAGCACTTCAGGGCAGCGATCGAGTGCACGGACCACTTCTGGTCCTTGGCGCCTTCGGCCTTGACTATCCCGGTCCTCACGAGGCTCTTGTTGACGAAGTAGCTCAGGTCCGTCCTGTCTAGCATAGATGGCTCGTGGATGGTCCTGGCCACCTCGTGCGGCACGCCCTTGTCTTTGAGGTATCGGAATGCGAGCCTCTGCGCGCCGAAAGAGAGCTTCGCGAACCTGCGGCCGGCTTCCCTGAGCAGGAGCATATCGGTCCCGATCTCATCCACCTGAAGATGCGGTGCTTCGTCCATGGCGTAGATCGCGTCGTCCAGGAGGACGCAGTCCACGCGATTCTCCCGCACGAGTCTCATGTTCAGCTCGTCCGTGGATATGGTCACCGCGATATCCTTACCAGTATCCGAGAGCTCCGTGGCAGCGGTCAGCAGACATCTCTCGGTCACGATCGTCCCCGCAACCCTGAGAACTGGCTGGTCCTCCAGCCTGAGCTCGTACGCTTTGAACCGCTCAAGCAGGTCGATCCCGGCAGCGGTGAGCCTGCTCCCCTTGCTAGTCGACGCCACGAGCGATGCGCCTGCCTTCTCCTCGATCTCCCGGACGTACTTATGGAGTACAGGCGTGGAGAGGTCGAGTGATGCGGCCGCCTTCTGCATGCTGCCTTTGGCGTGGAGCGCCGCCAAGGCCTCCATCTGTCTGTGGGTTATCTCCTGTCCTTCGCTCACGAACACGACCCGTGGCCTGATACTTGTCATATTCCTCATCTCCTTCTCTTGAGCCCGTAGGTGCTCAGGAGCAACATCACCGCAGCGAACGCCAGAAGCACGACCAGCTGAAGCATGACATCGCCCGGTCCCCATCCTCGTATCATGACCGACCTGCACCCTTCGACGGCATAGGTCAGCGGCAGGGCGTACGACACCGGCTGCAGGAAGCTGGGCACCGCCTCGAGAGGCCAGAAGACACCCGCTAGCAGTATGGATGGGAAGAGAATGAGCGGTATGAGCTGGACCGCCTGGAACTCGTTCTTCGCTACGGACGACAGGAGGAACCCGAGACCCTGGTTGCCCACTCCGAGGAGGAAGATCAGGAGCAGCACGAGGAGCGCGCTACCCGCTATCTGGATATCGAACAACAGCACGGCAGCGGTCAGTATGACAACTGATTGCGCCAGCCCGACGACTCCGAATGCGAGCGCGTATCCCGCGATGATCTCTCCCTCCGTCACCGGGGTCGCGAGCAGCCTGTCAAGGGTGGAAGCCCCTCTCTCGTGAACGAAGGAGAGGATCGACAGCATGAACGTGACCATCATAGCGGCCAGCCCCATCACTCCAGGCGCGAAGAAGTCGATGAACCGCGCGTCCTCTCCGTATTCGAGCTGGGGCGACATCACTATCGGAGGGACCAGCAGGTTCGGAGGCAGCACGAGGACCTTCTGCACTGAGGTCTGTACCTCGGTGATCACAGCCTCAGCTATGTTCGGGTTAGTGCCGTCAATCAAGACCTGCAACACTGCCGGCGTGACATGGCTTCCTCCTCTGAGAGCATCGAGGGCTTCAAGCGTGGTCTGAGTGAAGTTCTCATCGAATACTATCGCGGCCCAGATGTCCGCGTCCAGGACCTTCTCCCTGGCCAACGCTACTGAGGCGCTGGTGGCGGTCTCTGGTCCGAACAGCTGTTTCACATCGAGCGTGTTGCGCGACTGAAGATCCGCTATGATCGAGGCGGCGATGGATTGGTTCGCCGGAGCTTGGTCCATGTTCACGATGTACACCGACACGTCCCTGACTTCTCCTCCGAAGGTGTATCCGAACAGACTTATCATGAGCAGCGGGACCATGACGATGAACGCGATAGTCCTCCGGTCGTGCCTCAACGAGCGCAGGTTCTTCCGGGCGATTGCGAGCACCCTCTGGACCTTCAAATCGCGTCCCTCCTTGAGAATTCGAGGAATGCGGACTCGAGGTCATTCGTCCCGGTTTCCTGCATCAGAGTTTTCGGAGGACCTTCCGCGATCAGCCTTCCTGATCTCATCATGCCTACGACGTCGCACCTCACAGCCTCGTCCATGTAGTGGGTCGTCAGCATGACCGTCTTCCCGCGCGACTTGAGCTCCGCGAAGTATTTCCAGAACCCCACCCTGAGCTCAGGGTCGACCCCGACCGTCGGCTCGTCGAGGAACAGGAGTTCTGGGTCGTGGATCAGGGTGCAAGCGAGCGAGGTCCTGTGCTTCATCCCGCCGCTCAGCTGAGAGACGACGCTGTGCTTCCTGTCGGCTAGATCTATCATGGACAGCAGCTCCCTCTCTCTTCTGGAGAATGAGGCTTCATCCATCGAGTACAGTTGGGCGAATAGTTCGAGATTCTCGTGGACCGTTATGTCGGTGTATGTGGCCATCTCCTGGGGCATGTAGCCGATGAGCTTCTTCTTCTCTCGGACCGGGACCTTCTCCCCAAGGAGGAACGCCTCCCCACGGGAGAATGACAGCAGCCCGACAAGCATCTTGATCGTCGTGGTCTTCCCTGAGCCGTTCGGACCTATCAGCCCGTAGAGTAGCCCTTTCTGGACCCTGAGGTCTAGATCGTCAACCGCCACGAGTTCGCCATACTCTTTCCGCATCCCCTTCCCCAAGACTGCCTCATCGCTCATCGCTGCGCGCCTCCTTGGTCTGGTCTCATACCTTCAAGGAAGATCGAGACCATGCCCTTGATGATCCTCTCCTCCTCCTCTGGCTTCGGTCGTCCATCGCCAATCATGTCTGTGGTTAGGAAGTAGAACTGAACAGCGCCCATCAGCGTCCGGGCGACGATTTCCGGGTCCGCTCTCCTTATCAGTCCTGCGTCCATGAGTCGTGCCATGACGCCGGTCAGGAATTCTATTCCTCGCCCTATCGTCACGTCGAACGCCATCGTTCTGGTCCTTTGTTGCCTCCATGCGTCGGACATCATGACCAGATAGAGGTCCTTGTTCTGTCTCAGCGTCTTGAGGACGGTTCTGATGTTCTGATGTATCATCTGGCCCACGTCGGACCTGGGAACGACCTCGACCGCGTCCATGATCGGCAGCAGTGGCGACCGTTCGGAGACGACCGCTGCGAACAAGGCCTTCTTCGACTTGAATAGCCTGAAAACCGTGACCTCGTTCACCTTGGCCCTCCAGGCGATGTCTTTCGTCGTGGCTCCCTTGAAACCGCCGGTCGCGAACGCTTGGAGCGCCGCGTCGAGGATACGGTCTCTGGTCGAACTTGAGGCCTGTCCCCTTGGTGCCATCTATGAAAGTAAGCACTTGCATGCATATAGGTGTTGCGGGTTTGACGCAGGGGCTGTCGCGGCCTCCAGAACTGACTCCCGGCCATTCTCAGGTTCGATTCACAGGTCTGAATTGTTATATATTGCTGGAATCATTGACAGTCGATTCTTGATGCCCTCCGAGAAATACATACTGAAGCTCTGCCTTCTGGGCGACGGCGCGGTCGGCAAGACCAGCCTGGTGCGGAGGTTCGTCCACGATGTTTTCGATGACAAGTACATCATGTCCTTCGGCACCAAGGTTTCCAAGAAGATCATGAATATTGGCGAGAGCGAGGTCGACCTAATGATCTGGGACATCCTGGGCCAGAAGGTCCTCGAATCCCTTCACGCTGCCTACTATCGCGGAGCTGTGGGTGCTTTTGCGGTCTGTGACTTCACGCGCCCCGAGACGATGTCGAGTCTCAGGAACTGGGTTGGGAGTTTCAGGGCGGTCGCGGGCGAACAGCCGGTCATCATACTCGGAAACAAGGCAGATCTCGACAAGAAGTTCAGCCTGGCGGAACTCGATTCCTTCGGCCACTCGATCGGGTGTCCGGTCCTGGAGACCAGCGCCAAGACGGGATCGAATGTCGAGCGCGCTTTCTATGAGATGGGAAAGAAGATGCTGGGGGACAAGTGATGCAACAGCTCCCATTCTTCGTTATGCCAGGCATCGCGCTCGCGCACCTCCGCGAGGAGCTGGAGATAGTCGAGGGCGACCAGCGGGCGCGGCTCATGCTCTACCGGTACGGTCAGAGATGCGGCAAGGCGCTCGTCGAGAACTTCGGCCTCGTCTGCGGCGACCTCCAAGAGGTCAAGTCCGTCATCGAACCCGTCTGGATGGAGGCGGGACTGAGCCGTCTGAGGGTGGAGTCGATTGAGGAGGGCGAGATAATAGTCAACCTCGAGGAGTCCATCGAGGCGAAGGAGGGTAACACATGCGATTTCGCGAGGGGTTATCTATCCGGAATAATCTCGCAGCTCACGAGCAGGCGATTCGAGGTCGATGAGGTCGAGTGCGCCAGCGGGGGATACATCTCGTGCGTCATGCAGGCCTATGAGGTGCTCGACGTTCTCAAACCGAACAGGATCCAGGAGACCGAGTCGCAGAGGAAGTACAACCTCGAGGGAGGCTACTCGTACCTGATCAAGGAAGAGATCCCGGACCAGGCGTTCGACATATTCGTTGACTCGGTGAAGCACGCGGTCCCCTGTCTCTGCGTGACGAGGGAGTATCCGGAGAAGGTCAAGGATAAGCACGATGTGAAGATGGTCCCGTTCCTCTGGCTGTCCATGGACCAGGAGAAGGCGTTCTCCAGGGATCCATCGAACCTGGCCCTGCTGTATTCCGACATCAAGACTTTCATATCGGACAACAAGGGCTGCATGGTGCTGTTCCTAGGACTGGAGTATCTCGTTTCTCAGAATGGTTTTCCGAAGGTGCTGAAACTGATCCAGCATATAAACGACAAGGTGGCCGTCACGGACTCGATACTCGTCCTCTCCATCAGTCCGATGACAATGTCAGAGCAGGACCTGAAGATGCTGGAGAAGGAGATGCGGGCTTTCTGAGGGGAAGAGTTCGCAGAGGGATGCTGGGATGAAGTACGGAGTGATAGTCTGCCCCAGGTGCGGCATGGCGAAGGGAGTCGAAACAAGGAGGAAGACGACCACCTGCCAGTGCGGCCGGGAGATCAAGCTCAGAAGGATGAAGCTCCGGTTCCAGACGGATTCTCCCAAGGAACTCGCCGAGTCCGTCGCAAATGCGAACGCCGCGATACGTGGCGGGGAGCAGATGCCTCCCGAGAAGAGGCGACGCAAGAAGGAGCCCTACTCGGTCATCGCCGAGCGCTCGCAGCAGGCCAAGGACCCTGTCCAGAGATTGCACGAGGTCGCGCAGGCACTTACTGACCTGAAGGGCGAATTCACGGAAGAGGACCTTGGAAAGGTCCTCGTGTCCTTGGGCAAAGGCTCGCCGAAGCAGACCTTGCAGAAACTCCAGCAGTTGAACCTGGTATACGAGACGAGCGAGGGCAAGTTCAGGGCCGTGTGACCGGTCCTGATCACTTTTTCGCGGCGAGCCTTTTCGCGTCCTTGACAAGCGCGGGTATGGAAGTCCTGTGCACCTTGGCGTAGGCGTAGACGACGACAGCAGTCGCGCCAGCCAGCCCGAGCAGGTTCACGGGCGGCGGGATAATGTCGGTCGCGAAGAACGACTCGTAGAACAGGCCGAACATCAGGTGTATCAGCAGCGCCTCCGGGAAGTACCCTTTCACATCTCCCCGGGCAACTCCGATCCCGATCACCGCAGTCGTCGAACCGTGCATCAAGACGAACAGCACACCGAAGAAAGCAGCAAAACCGACTTCTACAGGGCCCACGGAATCCAGCTCGAGCATGAATATGTAGACATTCGCGAAAGTCACGGTCGAACCGATGCCGAGTCCTAGGGAGAGTCCATAGAACGAGGTGTCGATCTTCTTCTGGAACCGCGGGAAGTTGAGTATAACAAGCTTCAGCAGTTCCTCCATCACGGCGAATCCCAGGACGAGCGCCAGGAGCGTCTCCACTCCGGCGATGCTTTCTCCCCAGCTCTCGAAGGCGAATATCACCATGCCGAGGACCACGCCAAGGGCGAAGAATGCGAACAACTTCCGATCGTCGAAGAAGGGCTTCTCGGCCCTGGGGAAAGTGTAGTCCTTGAGTGTAAGGTACATCAGGAACATCGCGGGCGCGAATCCCGCCACCGCGCTCGCCAACTGCAGGAAGTCGACCATTCTAGACGCTCGTAACTGCGCTGCGGATTTAAAATGTCGGGTGACAAGTTTATAGCGGTTCGACGCCTTAGTCAGTCCTTGGAGATGATTGATTATGGCAAGGTGCTCCAGATGCGGAAAGGGTATCGGCAATGCCCAGGTCTGCCCGCACTGCGGTGCGGGCCCGGGCCAGAGCGTGGTCGACAAGAACGTCGATCGGGTGGCCAAGGCCACGGGCACGGTTCTCGAGAAGGGCGTTCAGGTGACTGACAAGGTCATCAGGGGTGCATCCCCGGTCGTGCGAGAGGTAGTCAAGGAAGGCAAGAAGGGCCTCAGGATGGTCAGGGACGAGACCATCAAGGTCGCCAAGTCATTGAAGGATGAGAACAAGTAGCCATCTCACATGGACTTTCTGTTGACCGATTCCTTCGCCGTGATCTCTCCGGCCAGCTTGTCGAAGTAGTGCGCGACAACACAGCTCTCAGCGCACTTGCCGCAGATGTTGCACTTGGTCTCGTCGACCTGGATGCCGTCCGTGAGCGAGAGAGTGATCGCTTTGGACGGACACGTCCGGACGCATATGCCGCACTTGGTGCACATGTCTGCCCTGAGGACGGCCCTCGCGACCTTGTCGAAGAACTCGGTGGCGTCCTTCGAGGTCTTCCCAATCGAGGATACCTGACCGCCAGCGAAAACCTTCGCGTTCGCTCGCTCCGATCTGACCATGGCGACTCCAAAATCCTCGACGAGCTTCACGTCGCCCACGGTCTTGAGTAGTTCGGCGATGCGTCCGAGCCCCACGGCTTGGGGAGTCTCGAGGACGGCCTCCACCGAGTATCCTCCGGACGTGCACGGACTGACGCCTTTTATGACATGAATCGACAGAGTATCCGCTCTTCGAGGCTTGACCTGAATCTTGAGCTGCTCTGCGAGGGTCTTCATCTTGGGCGGAAGCTCCTTCCACCTCCAGAAGCCGTGCCTCACGAACTCCTTCGGGAGTTCGTTCTTCTCCGCCCATGCGTCGAGCCGATTCTGCCAACCCTTCGCAAGGTCCGGGCTGAGCCTCGAGATGTCGACGTATTCGCTCTCGAGAGAGGAGGGGCACATCCAACACCCGATGCGCTCGATGTCCTCGTCGTAGAGTGGATTGTAGGGCAGGTCCCTCCAGATGATGTGCAGCCACACGTCAAGCGCGGTCCAGTCTCTAATGGGGTTGACGACGGTCTGGCCCGGCACGAAGGGATTCTCGCCAACGAGCTCGATACGACCTCGAGAGAAGGATTCCAGTCTTCGGTTTCCTTCGACTGTCATCGTGCCCTCCTTGAACTCCTTCTGAATGATCTCGGAAACCGGTGCGAGCTTGCAGACCTTGCAGCACCATCGGAAGTCCTTCGCAGGCGGGCCGAATGTGGGGAAGCTCTCGTCGAATGCGTCCTCCGCCGATGCGACCATCAACTTGAAGCCCCGGTCCGAGGCTAGCTTCTTCACATATGTCCGCGTCTCGGGATGCTCGAGCCCAGTGTCTATGTAGATGGCAGTGAAGTCCTTCGTGACCGAGGAGACGAGGTCGAGTATCACGAGGCTGTCCTTCCCGCCGCTGAACGAGACGGTGATAGGCTTCTTGGAGCTCGCGAAAGTCTGTCTCAGCTCGTGTTCTGCCTTGGCCTTTCTCGCAGCCAGGTGAGGGAAGTTCGCCCTTATCAGGTCCCTTTTGTAGGCTCTTTTTCCTGGACGGAGCGGGCCATACTGCGTGAAATCCCGTATCCTGACGCCCTTGTCCGATGTTCGCAGCTCGGAGGCGTTCACCTTCGCAGAGGCGCATCCTATGAATTTACCCATCTCGACGATGACCTCATCGCCTGCCCTGATGCCTGGGTCGAAGGATGCCACTGCATCCTTTGGGAGATAGTTGCCTTTGAGGTGCCCTTCAGCCTTCTTGAGCCGTATGACCTTCTTCGGATTCTCATGGGCCAACATCCGTGCGCCATCCACGCGGAGCGTGAGCTTGTAGTCCCGCTTCTGCAGGTCGTATGCAAGAAGTGCGATCCTCCTCCCGTCGACGATTATCTCCTCGGCTCTGTCCTCGCCGGAGCTCTTGTTCAGAACGAAGATGTCCGGGATGAGCTGCTGAACGCCGAACTGCCTCAGGAAGAGATACCGGATGCGCTTCCTCGTGCCCCCGAGGGCGAGCCTTACATCTCCCGGAGGGGATAGGTCGATTGACCTGCCGTTCCGCCCGCACCTTCCGCAGGTCCAGCCCGTGAGAGGCACGTTGCAAGCATCGCACCAGTGCATCCTGTGCTGGGGGCGACGCCTCTGCTGGTTCACGGACCGATGCTATGGCTAATGGCTGTAAATAACTTACCCACATGCCCTGACTACTTGCTGCAGGCCTTCGGCTCACATTCCGACTGCTTCGGGGCGGCCTCCGGGTCCTGCTCGAGGAAGGCAGGGTACCTCAAGTGCTGAATGATGCTCCCGTCCCAGTCGAAGATCTTCCCGGGGTTCATGATGTTCTTCGGGTCGAGAGCCTTCTTGATCCTTCTCATGGTCTCGATCGAGTCGGCTCGCTCCTTCTTCATGTACGGGGCCTTCGTGATCGACACGCCGTGCTCTCCCGTGACGGTTCCGCCTAGCTCCAGGACCTTGTCGAATATCTGCCCGACCGCTCGCTCTCCGCGCCTCCACGAGTCCTGTGAGTTCGGCTCGACGAGCATCTTGGTGTGCAGGTTCCCGTCCGCAGAGTGGCCATATGTTCCTATGACGACCCCGTTGTCCTCCGCTATCTTCTGGAACGCGACAACCGCATCGGGCACCTTCGAGATCGGGACCGACATGTCGTCGGCCAAGGCGACAGAGACGAACTTCTCCCCGTACCGGCTGAGCGAAGGCATGATGGCCTTCCTCGCGTAGGTCCAGTAATCTATCCTCTTCTTGTCCCTCGATGCTTCCGTGAAGGTCGCTCCGCTCTGCCGTGCGATCTCCTCCACGATCTTGAGCTCCTCTTCGACCGCCGCAGGGTGGCCATCCACCTCTATCATGCAGATCGCGGCGACATCAGGCAACCCCACGTTCATGCACTTGTTGACCGCCTTGATGCAGACCGAGTCCATGAGCTCGATTGCTGACGGCATCAGCGGCCTGGCGATGATGTTCGAGACGCACTTCCCCGCGTCGTACAATGAGTTGAAGGCGGCCAGGGTCATTGCGGACGCCTTCGGCTTGAATGCGAGTCTCAGGGTGATCTCAGTGACGACCCCGAGCGTGCCCTCGCTCCCCACCATGAGCCTGTCGATCTGATATCCGGAAGAGTTCTTTAGAGTCCTCGTGCCCGTGTGGATGATTTCGCCCGTAGGCATCACGACTTCCAGGCCCAGGACGTAGTCCCTGGTCGCCCCGTACTTGATGGCCCGCATGCCCGAGGCATTCGTGACGACCATGCCACCTATCGTGCACGCCTCGCCGCTCCCGGGAGTGGTAGGGAACCAGAACCCCTTCTTGCCGAGGACCGCGTTGAGCTTGTCGTAGATGACTCCGGGCTCGACCACGCAATAGAGGTCCTCGACGCGGACCTCCTTTATCCTGTTCATACGGGTGAGGTCGAGGATAATCCCGCCTTTGAGTGGGACGGTGTGCCCGCACATGGCCGTGCCCGCGCCTCTGGGAACCACGGGTGTGCGCGTTCGGTTCGCGAGCTTCACTACCTCGGACACCTGCTGCGTGTCCCCGGGCCTGACTACCACATCAGGGTCCTTGTGGTGTATGGAGGCATCGAAGCCGTAGACATAGAGATCAGCGGTCTTCGCCGACATGTTCTCCTTGCCTACTATCTTCTCTAGCTCCTCCAACACGGTCTTCTTCATGGGTGACCCTCTGAGCGAATGACGGCTGCCAGATAAATCACTTTCCACGCACACGGGATCCCTCTGACAAAGGACCGTTATCATGTGAATTGACAATGAATAAGTACCCTGTCAAGGATGACTCGGCTGGTCATGATCATGAAGTTGGTGATTTTCGGACCTCCGAGCGCCGGAAAGGGTACGCAGGCTCAGAAGCTCTCGAAGAAGTACGGGATCCCTCAGGTGGCCACGGGTGACCTTCTCCGGGAACAGGTGGCGAAAAGGACCCCTATCGGCCTGAAAGTGAAGTCTTATCTGGACTCCGGGAGGCTCGGCCCGGATGACCTGATCGTTCAGATGATAGGCGAGAGGGTCTCCAAGCCGGACTGCATCAACGGATACCTCCTGGACGGTTTTCCGAGGACCATCGGCCAGGCCAAGGAGCTCGAGAAGATGACGGACATAGACCTCGTGCTCAACATAGTGGTGGATTTCGAGTCACTTGTCGACCGCGCCGTGGGAAGGAGAATATGTCCCAAGTGCGCGGCCGTGTACAATGTCAAGTCCAACGCTCCCAGGGTCGAGGGCATCTGCGACAAGTGCGGTTCGAAGCTGATCCAACGCGACGATGACAAGGAAGAGACGGTCAGGAACCGGCTGAAGGTGTACAGGGAGCAGACCGCGCCACTCGTGGAGCATTACAGGAAGAAGGGCAAGATAGTTGACATAGACGGCTCAGGCGGGATCGAAGCTGTGTTCGACAGACTCGTCGCGGCTATCGAGACTGTGAGGACCTGAGGCATTCATCAGACGGTGAATTGGGCCCCTCAGCTTTTTCGCATCCTATTGATGTATTTCGAAGTCTCCACGTGAGGTTTCGACTCATCGACTATCTCAGGCTGAGGCTTCAGATCCTCGGCCATGTTGTCCACGGCCATCTTCATCAGCCTGTAAGCTCCCACTGGTCGCTTGATCTCCCCGGTTCTCGCGAGCCCGTACATGATGGCTGCCAAAACGGAGTTGAATGTTGAGGCGAACACCCCCAGCGCCGATAGGAGTACAATCATCGGCAGGACCACAGTGATTGGGCCACCGAGCAGGACTCCTGCAGGGAGCATCACCGTCAGTCCGAGCAGACCGAAGGCAATCAGGACATAGAAGCGCCAGCCGTTTCCGTCCAGCGCCCTGCGACCTATCCTGCTGACCATAAGGAAGCTGCTCGACGAGGCATAGATCGGCCCTTCCTCTTCGAATAGGAGGATGGGCACGACGAAGTACGTGACGACCGACCATATGAACCCGAATATCGCGGAGAAGAGCACGCTCTCACCAGTCCCGCTTCGCAGCGCCACGAGCAAGACGCCGACGACCGCGGATATGCCGGCCCACTGGAAGATTGGCAGCAGCTTCCCGCTCGCCGCCTCGATCCCGTCCCTGAAGACGGGGTCTCCTCCCCTCAGTCTTATGGTTGCCACGACGACTGAGGCCGCGTTGAAGAAGGTCAGGACCATGAACGCGAAGAAGTAGTACGCGAAGAGCTGGAAGGCGAACTCCGGTCCTTGGTCGTTCAGACTGACCGTCTCGAGATCAGTGCTCGCGAACAAGGCGATGAGGAACAGATACAGCGCGGTTACGCAGATGACAACCGAAATGATCTGGTAGAGGACGATCGTCACATCACTTCGGATTACCCCTGCACAGGTCCTGATCAGATCCCAGCCGTCGGGGAAGTCTTCCCAGGATGCGGCTGACGAGTCTTCTCCGATTACCTCCTCTCCGTGGTACGGGTCGATTTCTCCGAACGCGTTTCGGTACGAGGATGAAGCATCGGGCTGATTGAGGTACAATTCCCTAGTGGATTTCCCAAGCAGCCTGGGCACTCTTCGCATGTTTCTCGCCAGTCCCAGATTTGAAATGGGTTCAGGCTCTTCATATAGGTGCTTGTGGACTGCCCCATCGGCCGTTCTTGGCATACTCTCGCGGACGGGGCGAATGGCGCCCTCCGACGGACCCTCTAACCCATTAAATATGAGTTACTGGATAGCGAGAATGGCCGGCGAAGCCCCGTAGTGTAGCGGTCAATCATGCGAGACTCTGGATTGCTCTCGCAAGGAGAGATCTTGCGACGGAGGTTCGAATCCTCCCGGGGCTACTCCCACTCTTGTCTATACTCTGAATCTCCTCGCGGCCAGTATCTTCACTTCGGAGGACCAACTCGAGCTGTCCGTGCCTGAGATGGGCAGACCATTCGGCATCATGTTCTCAGGAACCCTAGTCGGGTCCCCCAACGAACGTGCGACTATCCTTCGGACACATCTCTCCTTCATGCCCCCTCTGCAATACAACCTGATGAACCCATGCTGGGCGAGCTCAATTTCCCTGTTGAAGGGGATCATCTTGAGAAACCCACATTTGGTCAAGTCCTCGCAGTCCGTCCGAACCACTCCTCGCCCGGCAAATCACCGCAGGGATTCTAAAAGCCTTTGATACAATGTTCAAAGATGAGATTGACGCAGTCATCGTCCTGCTGCTTCTCTGTCCAGGGCAGCATTCACCAGCTCATCCACGAGCGCGATCCTCGGGTTCGACCTTGGCACATGAGACAGCTCGAACGAGTCGAAGAGCTTCTTGTTCTGAGCCACCCTCTGCGCGTAGATCCTTAGCCTGTCGCTGTTCACATCGTATGCCCCGCTCGTCTGCCGGACGACCAGTTCACTGTCGGAAAAGACCCTGACCATCCCGCAGCTCCTTTCCCTGAGCTTCTCGATCCCCCAAAGGATCGCTTCGTACTCCGCCTCGTTGTTCGTGTGCCTTCCGATCGTTCTGGCATCCTTCTCGATCAGGTTGCCACCAGAGTCGTATATCGAGTATCCTATGGCGGCCGGTCCTGGGTTTCCCCTGGACGCGCCATCTGTATAGAGAATAAGTTCAGGTTCAGCCGACATGCCCGCACTCTCCCATCGTCGGGCCGCAACAACATTTACGTTAATCAAGGTGTGGCCGCACATGTTGTTCTGCGCCCCCGAGCATAACTAGAAATACGAAACCTTTTCCTTTTCCACCGGGGGAGCAAGGCAGTGGGAAGAGCAGCCACGCCGATGATGGAGCAGTACTTCCGAATCAAGGAGAGCTACAAGGACTGCATCCTTCTCTATCGAATGGGTGACTTCTACGAGATGTTCGGAGAGGACGCCATAATCGGGTCCAAGGAGCTCGAGATCACCCTCACTTCACGCGAGCGCGGCAAGAAGGAGCGCATCCCGCTCTGCGGGGTACCTTGGCACGCGCTAGACTCATACCTTCCGAAGCTTCTGAACAAAGGATACAAGGTTGCCATCGCGGAGCAGCTCGAGGACCCCCGGAACGCAAAAGGGCTCGTCGAGAGGGACGTGGTCCGGATAGTCACCCCAGGGACTGTACTCGAGAACACAGTTCTCGAGAGCAAGGCCAACAGCTATCTCATGTCGATAGTGGAAGGCGAACACTCCTTCGGCCTGTCCTTCGTCGATATCTCGACGGGGGAGTTCGTGGTCACAGAGGTGGAGGGTGAGGACGCCGGCCTCAAGGTCTTGGCGGAGTTCGCTCAGCGGGCACCCAAGGAAGTGCTCCACTCGCGAGGCTTCAGCGACAGGAAGCTAGTGGATGAATTCACGTACTCGGGCGCGGCGATGACACCGCTCGACGATATTGCGTTCCTGAGAGAGGCCTCGGAGTCACTCATCAGAAGACACTTCAGCATCCAGTCGTTGGACGGCCTGGGGTTCGCAGACAGGCCTCTCGCGATAAGTAGCGCAGGCGCCATACTCAGGTACCTGGAGACTACCCAGAAGCGAGATCTCTCGTTCTTGTCGCCCCCGAGATTCTCGTCAGTATCGGACAAGCTCGTCCTCGATCAGACCACACTCCGGAACCTCGAGGTGATGCGGAGCGTGAGGGACGGCGGTACTGAGAACACCCTTGCGTCCATCCTCGATCGGACGCACACGCCCATGGGCGCGCGCATGCTGAAGAAGTGGCTGGTCGAGCCGCTCGTGAACATCGACGCGATCAATGACCGCTTGGACGCGGTCGAGGAACTGGTTTCGAAGACCGCGGTCAGAAACAACGTCGGGGCCTCCCTGATTCCCATCAGGGACCTCGAGCGGCTCATTGCGCGCGTCACGTACGGGAGCGCCAACGCCCGTGACCTTGTGGCCATCCGGACCTGCCTGGAGGCTCTCCCCGAACTGAGGTCGTCATTGGACGGGCTCAAATCGAGGCTGCTAGTGACACTGCGCGCAGATGCTTCGGATTCCAGTTCTCTGTCCGCGCTGATCGGCAGGGCCCTGGTGGACGATCCTCCAGTCTCGATCACGGAAGGCGGTATGATCAGAGATGGCTTCGACTCATCTCTGGATGACCTGCGGCGCTCTGTCAGGGACGGACAATCATGGATCGCCGGGCTCGAGGAGTCCGAGAGAAGGCGCACCGGAATCAAGGGCCTGAAGGTGGGGTTCAACGGTGTGTTCGGTTACTACATCGAGGTCTCCAAGTCATTCCTGAAGCAAGTGCCTCCGGAATACGAGAGGAGACAGACGATTGCGAATGGCGAGCGGTTCGTGACGCCCGAGCTCAAGGAGAAGGAGGGGCTCATCCTGACGGCTAGGGACCGCTCCAACAGCATCGAACACGAGGCCTTCCTGAAGGTGCGGGACGAGGTATCCGCGCATGCCCCAGAGATACGGAAGGTGGCCAACGCAGTGGCCAGGCTAGATGTGCTCGATTCATTCGCGGATGTCGCTGTCGTTCATCGGTACAGCCGCCCGGAAGTCAACGGTTCAGATTCCTTGACCATCAAGGATGGCAGGCACCCTGTCGTCGAGCGCTCCCTGCACGGAGGCTTCGTGCCCAATGACACATATCTGGACACGAACCTGAACCGTCTTGTCATTCTGACTGGCCCGAACATGGCAGGCAAGTCCACGTACCTGAGGCAGATCGCGGATATCGTGATCATGGCACAGGCGGGCTCTTTCGTCCCCGCGTCCGAGGCGAGGATCGGCATGGTGGACAGGATATTCACCAGGGTCGGAGCCTTCGACGATCTTTCCCGGGGGCAGTCGACTTTCATGGTCGAGATGACCGAGCTGGCCAACATTCTGAACAGCGCAACGAAGAGGAGCCTGATACTGCTGGACGAGGTCGGCCGCGGAACGAGCACTTTCGACGGCCTAGCCATTGCGTGGGCTGTGTCCGAGTATCTCTACGATCATTCCAAGGTGGGTGCCAGATCGCTCTTCGCCACACACTACCATCAGCTCACCGAACTCTCGGAGTCGCTTGAGGGCGTGAAGAACTACGCGATGGCAGTCAAGGAAGAGGGCTCTGAGGTCGTCTTCCTAAGAAAGGTGGTCCCGGGCAAGGCAAACAAGAGCTACGGCATCCAGGTTGCGAGGCTCGCCGGTGTCCCCAGTGAGGTCATCAACAGGGCGGAGCAAGTCCTTTCCAGGATTGAAGAGGAGAACGTGCTTGAGGTCAAGGCGGGGAAGAAGACTCAGAGGCAGGCGCTGCTTCTGACGCCCGAAAAGGAGCCGGGCATCGAGGAGGAGCTGAAGAAGCTGAACGTCTCCAAGATGACCCCCATGGAAGCGTATCTGAAGTTGAACGAGCTGAAGAAGAAGTTGGGGGGTAAGAGTGCCAAGTAGGATCCGGGTCCTTGACGATGAGACGATCAACAGGATAGCGGCGGGCGAGGTCGTTGAGAGGCCCGCATCAGTCGTCAAGGAGTTGATCGAGAACGCCTTGGATGCCGACGCCACATCCGTGACGGTCTCGGTCTCCGAAGGCGGGAAGAAGCTCGTCTCTGTCAGAGACGACGGCATAGGCATGTCCCGCGAGGACGCCCAGAAGGCCTTCGAGCGTCACGCCACAAGCAAGATAACACGACTGGACGACCTCGACACCCTGCTGTCGTACGGCTTCAGGGGCGAGGCCCTTTCATCCATAGCCGCGGTCTCGAAGGTCACGCTGAGGACCAGGGAGCATGGCGCAGACGAAGGGACGATTGTCGTTGTCGATTCAGGGAAGGTGGTGTCGGTGTCAGCTTCCGGCTGTCCTCCTGGCACGGAAGTGGTTGTCGAGGACATGTTCTCCAACCTCCCCGCGAGAAGGAAGCATATGAAGTCCGCGAGCGTCGAGCTGTCTCACTGCAAGGAGGTTGTCGAGAGCTACCTTCTGTGCAGGCCGGGAATATCGTTCTCTTTCCGCTCAGAAGGACAGACTGAGCTGGTTCACGTTGCCGCTGAGGGCATGAAGGGTTCCTTGGCGGTTGTGTTCGGACCGAAGATCTCTGAGACCATGATATTCGGATCGTCCGATTCCAAAGGGTTCAGGGTGGAAGCCTTCCTCGGAAGGCTCGAGCACAATCGTGCGTCACCGGCTGATCTGAAACTCTTCGTGAACGACCGGCCGGTCCACGCGCCGAAGCTGGTCTCCGCAGTGGTCGGAGCATACGGTTCGAAGCTGATGAAGGACAGGTATCCGCTTGGAGTCGTCCGCGTACTGGTGGATGGCTCCGGGGTCGACGTCAACGTCCATCCGGCGAAGCGCGAAGTGCGCTTCGGGGATGAATCAGGGGTTGTCGAGGCCGTCAAGGGCGCTATCGAGTCAGCGCTGAAGGAACCCGATCTGACATTCAAGTACGATCTCACCAAGTTCGCAGAGACCTTCGGCACAGCGAGTGAGATGCCGAGCCTAGGCGATGCGAGGGTCGAGCAGACCAGGCTCGCACCGGCCACCTCCAAGGAACCTGCAGGTGAAGGAACCGTGATAGTACCACTCGCACAGGTCATGAACACCTACATCCTGGCGGAGAGCGCGGGAAGCCTGCTGCTCATTGATCAGCACGCCGCCTCCGAGCGAATCGTGTACGAGCAGATACTGAAGGCGATTGAGACGGGGAAGGAGATCTCGCAGACGCTTCTCACTCCTCTGGTAGTTCGGCTGACCTCGACTGAGGTGCGGGTGTTGGAGGAGAACAGGTCTGCACTCGAAAGGTCGGGATTCAAGATAGAACCGTTCGGGAGGGACGCTCACGCTCTCCGATCGATTCCGACCGTACTTGGCGTTGCACAGGGAGAGTCTGCGCTGAGGAACATCTTGGCGGACCTGTCGCGGATTGCCCCCGCGAAGAAGCTTGGCCTCGACGTCATATGGCGGGTCGCGTGTCATACGGCGGTCAGGGCAGGTGAGCCGCTGTCCAGCGGACAGATGCGCACACTCGTCTCGGACCTCGTGCGCACCCAAAGCCCTTACACGTGCGAGCACGGAAGGCCTACGATGGTCGTCCTGTCGACAGGCGACCTTGAGAAGCTCTTCAAGCGAAGAGTTTGAGTATCTCACGCGTGCTCGAATATCTGCTTCTTGTTCGGAAGGAGTATCTTGTACTCTTCCGCGACCTTTCCGACCCTGGCCGCGACCTCCTTCGACAGTAGAGGCGGCCTGTGGGTTGACAAGATCTCCCTGATCCTCTTCCTGGCATACTCGCGGAGTTCGTCCTTCCGCATGTCTGGCTCGCCGGGAGTATGGTAGCTAGTCACCTGCGGAATCAGCAACTCCTTCCTCATATGTTTCAATGTGTGCGGATCTGAAAGGAATCCCCCGCCCGGTCCCTGTCTCTTGATCGCGTCGAATCCAAGCGTGTTCTGGTCGACTACGACTCCCTCTCTGAGCCTCTTCAGCCATCTCCAGACTTCGCAGTCCATGACGAGCTTCTCCGCGGAGACCATGGCGTCCCTGTCAAGAGAGCCCAGGCCGACCAGCATGTCGGAGCCGACCATCATCGAGGTCATCAAAGTCATCGAGGACTGATACGCGGCCTCGGTCGAGAGCGAGCGCGCAGAGGTTTCCGGGCCGCCCGCGCATGTCGGCAGTCCGTAGTGTCTAGCCATCTCAATCGCCGCGCCATCCATGAGCGCCGCCTCCGGCGTTCCACAGACGAACACTCCCGTCTTGAGGTCTGTGACTCCTGAGAAGGACGAGTAGATCGAGGGTGCCCCAGGGTTCGCGATCTGGCACATCGTGAGCCCGCATAGGTTCTCGGCGTTTATGATCGCAAGCGTTCCTGCCACAGAGACGGGGGAGACCGACCCAGCGATGCCCATCGTGAGGTGCACGAGAGGGACTCCCGCTCTTGCGAGCACGACCAAGGCCTCCGCCTCGCCCTGGTCGTACCTGAGGGGCGAGATGGGGGTGCACACATCCGAGAACACAGGCCTCTTCCTCAGATCCTCCTTCGAGCCCAGGATGGCCGAGGCGATATCCACCTGGAACCGGGCCTCCTCAGCAGATGTAGCCCCATGTTGTATGTGCTTCGAGCAGTACGCGATGCTCGCCAGGAACTCGTAGTAGCTCGACCTGCTCGACGGCATGTCCGTCGCTACGACAGGAGGCCAAACGTAGTCCACTTCCGGAAGCGCGTCACAGAGAACTGCGAACTCGATGACATCCTTCAGCGTGGATCTTCTCTTCTCTCCCGTGTTCACGTCGAGGACCACGGGGGGCTGGCCATCAGGTGATACTAGTTGCACGCCCTCCGACGGGATCTGGTAGTCCCTTCCGCTCCGAGCACAGATCCTGACATTCCTCGGAGCGCTCTTGAGCGCGGAGGACACTAGCTTCTCGTCGAGCCGGACAATGCCGCTCTTCTTGTCCACCTTCGCCCCTCCCTGCTCCAGGATCCTCCGCACAGAAGGGCTGTCGACCTTGAAGCCCACCTCAGAGATGATCCTCAGCGAGGTCTGGTGGACCTGTTCGATATCGTTCTTCGCCATCACCCGCATGCACGACCTTGCCATCTTCCATCACCCCGGGACGGTTGCTCCGAAAATGGGGAAGGCGCTCAGGTAGATTATTCTATTGTTTGGGATGAGCCAGTCGTTCCAGTAACCCTGTGGGAAAGTATTAATTCACCTGTCAGGTCTCTGCCAAGCAGACAGAGGATGAGTAGATGGGCCTCAACATGGCAATAACCGAGCTCGACTCGGACAAGGCGCTCTGCAAGGGAAAGAAGCTCTCGACGGTCAAAGTCTTTATCGAGGATCCGGCCAGATGGGAGAAGTACGTCGAAGTGGACCGAATGGTCGACCTCAAGAAGGCCACTGAGAAGTTGGGCCAGGAAAAGATCGACGCATTCCTGAAGAAGTCAAGATTGAAGGTCGAGGGCGACGAATTCTACCTCGAGAAGGTCAAGGACGAATCCGATAGGAAGATGTTCCAGCCCTTCGTGAAAGAGGTCAAGACGAAGTGGATCCTTGTGGAGAAGGTCCCGTCCGCCGAGAGGAAGGACCTCGTCTCTGCTGCGAAGAAGGAGAACACGGTCACCGATTGGGACATGCTGGAGTTCGACGAGATGTACGCCACGTGCGCGAAATGCGGCATGTCCTGGGACAACAAGAAGGGCTGCGTGGGCAACTTCGGTCCGTCGGGGTCCCCGGTGCCGGAGCTCGCCAAGAAGTACGGTCTGAAGCTTCTCGCGGGAGTGAACGAGCTGGCGGAGGCAAAGAAGGTTTTGTCCCCAGACGAGGCCGAGATCCTGCTCAAGGAGGTCAAGGTGCTTAGGGAGAAGTCTCCCGCCGAGGGCAAGATGATCGTGCGGAGAATCGAAGGCACTCTGAACCGCCTCGAGGCTATGGCGAACTGCTCTAAGGATTTCAAAGTGGGATTCTACTTCTTCTGAGCGGGTGTGCTGAGCGACTTGGAAGAAGTGCCCGAAGGCCGCCCTGCTTCGAAGGTCGATATCATATGCGTCAAGGGCCCTGAGGGCGCTCTCTCGCTCGAAATCATGCCCCTCAGGGAAGGGATTGCGAGAACCTTCATCAGGTTCTCCCCAAGGGGATTGAGACTCTCACCGGATTCGGCAAAGCGGTTGGATGAGGCTCTCAGATCCAGGCCTTATTCCAGGATACTTGTCCAGGACTCAAAGAGATCGGCGATTCGGAGGGCCCTCGAACCACTTGGCTGGAGGATAGGTCCGGCCGTCGTCCCCAAGCCCATGAGACGGTGCTCGGCCGTGACCACATACGATCTTCCCATGGACGAGACTCTGATGGATTCGGATGGGCGCAAGCCGGATGTCTCCAACACCTCTCAGATGAGAGGCATCAGCGTGGACCTCGGCGACAGGAAGGCCTGGGCGTTCTTCACGGAGGAAGCTGATGCTGCTAGGCTCATCTCGGAGAAGGAGCGCAGGCAGGGTCTGCTGGTAGCAGGCTCGACGGAGGACATGTTCGAGGCCGCGGAGTGCCTCGTGCAGTATCTCGCGGCTATGAAGAAGCCCTGGGCGGTCTTCTCCACTGACCTTGGCCGGTTCGTCCGGAGATATGACCCTATCATGTGGTGGCGGCTGACCCTTGACAGGCTCACGCCGTTCCAGCACTCGGTCAAGCCCCTTTCCTCAGAGACCAAGGGCATGGCTGTCAGGCTCTTCTCAGAGTACTACGACGAGTCGATGATGCGCGCAAGGCTCAGGCTCAGGAGGATGAGGGACGACGGGTCTTACTCCGTCTACGTCGTCGACGGCGGTTTCGTCATCTCGAAGCTGGAAGGCGAGGTGGGCGTCATATATGACATATACGTCACCCCGGCCAAACAAGGCCAAGGGCTTGGCGAAGAGCTTATGCGATGCGGCCTTACATCGCTCGTCGGCAGGGCCACATCGTGCTACCTCAACACGAGCTATCCCAGGGCGAAGGAGTTGTACGAGAAGTTCGGGTTCAAGACATCGTACACGCAGCTCGGGATACGGCTCGACGAGCTCGCGTTGACTCCTCCGTCCTCGAAATAGCCAAGGTAATATATCCTGAACTCAATCACTCGCCCAACCCGTCATCCAACAGTTAGGGGGGTTGCTGGTTTGATCTCGAGGGAGAAGATATTCGAGGTCGTCGAAGGCTACGATCTCGACAAGGCCAAGATCGGGATGGTCGCATCGCACTCCGCTTTGGACGTATGCGATGGGGCCGTCGAAGAGGGATTCAGGACAGTCGGAATCTGTCAGGAAGGCCGGGAGAAGACGTACTCACGGTACTTCAAGTGCCAGAGGGACTCGAAGGGGAAGGCCGTCAGAGGCGTTGTCGACGAGTGCTGGACCCTGAAGAAGTTCAAAGAGATGATGGAGCCGAAGTTCCAGCAGAGGCTGGCCAAGGAGAACGTGCTCTTCGTCCCCAACAGATCCTTCACATCATACGTCGACCTCACGGAGATCGAGAACCACTTCGCCGTTCCCCTAGTGGGGTCCCGCGCGCTCCTGAGAAGCGAGGAACGGGGCGAGGAGAAGGACTATTACTGGATACTGAGCAAGGCGGGACTCCCGTTCCCCAAGCGGATAGAGGACCCGAAGGACATTGACAGGTTGGTCATCGTCAAGCTGCACCACAAGGTCAAGAAGCTAGAGAGAGGATTCTTCACCGCGGCCTCCTACAAGGAGTACAGGGAGAAGTCGCGAGACCTGATCTTCCACAACGTGATCACGGAGAGCGACCTTGCGGCAGCCCGCATCGAGGAGTATGTTGTCGGGCCCGTTTTCAACCTCGACTTCTTCTACTCGCCGCTCGAGAACACGATGGACAGGATAGAGCTGCTGGGCGTTGACTGGAGGTTCGAGACGTCCTTGGACGGACATGTCCGCCTGCCCGCGCCACAGCAGATGACCCTTGTCGGAGCTCAGGCGACCCCTGAGTACACGGTCTGCGGGCACAACTCGGCGACCATGCGCGAGTCCCTCATCGAGGGCGCGTTCGATCTCGCGGAGAAATATGTCAAGGCCACACAGGAGAACTACGCCCCCGGCATCATCGGGCCTTTCTGTCTGCAGACCTGCGTCGACAAGGATCTGAAGTTCTACATCTACGATGTCGCCCCGCGCGTGGGCGGGGGCACGAACGTGCACATGTGGGTCGGGCACCCTTACGGCAACACGACCTGGCGTACAAACATGAGCACCGGAAGACGGCTGGCGATGGAGGTCCGGAGAGCGATCGAGACGGACCAGGTCAAGAAGATCGTGACTTGAAGTCCGGAGCCCAATCTGAAACCCGCGACCATCTGGCTATCTGGCACGCCCTTCGGGCTCATAGCTAAAGCTTATAAAGGGGCAATCTATTCGCCGGAATACCTTTTTCCGACGGGGGTCTTGGTTTCGATTCCCAGGAGAACGAGGGGAATAGCAATGACGAACGAAGCAATGAGCAAGCTATCAGCCGGCTTTCTGGTGCTGGTCATGGCTCTGGCAGCCCTGGTCCTGTTCCCGGTGGGAAACGTGGGTCAGACGACCAGCTCCGCGAACATCTATGTGCCCGTCGTATCGAGCGGGTCACCCATCCCTGACGCATGGGTCAACCTGACGGACGTGCACACTGGGGCCGTGATAGCTGCTACGTACGATACTGACGACTACTACTATTACGTGACCGCCCCTCCGTCGGGATACTACAAGGTCAGCGTCATCCACCCTAACTACCTGGACGTGCGCGAGGCTGCAGAGGTCTCTTTCACGGGACGGACCAATGTTACTGTGGCCGCTGTGGATCTGACGGAGCTTCCGAGCAAGACCTTCTCGATCGAGGTGACAGTCCTCGACACGGGAGCTCTGCCCGTCACGGGCGCATACGTGTCAGTGTATGACGAAGATGCCCGCGAATTCGTGGCCCACGCAGCCACCACGACCAATGTCTCAGGCAAGGCCATGATCAGCATGTTCAACACGAACCTGATACCCGGTCACACATTCTACATGGTCGCCAGGAAGGCGCAGTTCGAGATGAACGCAACTGCGGTGACCATCACTACCAGCAACCCGATCACGATGGGACTCGCGGCATCCAAGAGGATCTCGGGTATCATCACTGATGCCGACGGTCCGGCTTCGGGCGTTGTCTCGTACATGATCAACAAGGACAACTCTGTGCCGTGGGTCAAGAGGGTCATGAGAATCCAGGGGGCAATATTCGCATTTGATGCCTATGATGGCGACTTCTTGCTCGTTATGGACGCGGACGGCGCCGGAGCAATTACTCTGGATCGCACCGTCTCGATGACAGAGAACCTGGGCACGATCCTGCTGCCCTCACAGCCCCAGCGGGTATCTTACAACAACATCACTTGCTGGGCCAATTTCACGGGTTTCTCATTCAGCGTCGAAGGTGACTGGCCCTACGATGTGGCACACCCCGGCCTGATGTACAGCGACATGGGCAACCTGAGGATGCAGGTCGACCTGATCTACGGTGACGGGGACGGACTTGTGGAGACAGATGAGGTGACCGCGTTCATAGGCCAGACCAATGCATGGGGCCCTGAGTACGTGGCATCAGACGCCTTGCTCACGGTGAACGACACGGTCTACTACAGCGAGAACTTCGCTGGATGGCCGTATCAGCTGGCCGAAGGAGATGTCTTCTCGACCGATTCGGTTCCATTCGGATACACGTGCGACTACGATGACCTTGCAGGTCTGATCGATACCGACTCCCCTGAGTACAATGGGATCGCGTATGCGCGGTACGATACTCCCGAGGTGGACAACAAGTACACGATAGTCCTGCCCGGAGGGTATGAGCTCGTGGGCAACGAATCTCAGTACACCGATGTTGATGGATACCTGACGGTCACGCTCGACCCACCGACTGGCTCCGCGACGAGCGAGCCGATCGAGCTGTCGTTCCAGGAGAACCTGAGGCCCTCGACGAGCGCGTCCATGGTGCCTGTGTCAGGAGTGGTCTACCAGGAGAAGGATGCCAACGAGACCGTCCTGAGGTACTATGTCAGAGTCGGGTTTGATGTGACATTCAGCGCAACTGGATCGAGCGACCCCAACGCGAACCCGCTGCTCTACACGTGGGACTTCGCGGACGGGTCCTTGCCGGTGACGACTGCTAACCTGACCTATGTCTACAACTACTCGACCGCTTCAGAGGAGAGAATGGTCTCTCTGAACGTATCGGATGTGGGCGGACTGTACAATGTGACGGAGATAGAGGTCGTGTGCGACAATGTCGACCCCACCCCTGTGATATGGGTGAAGGACAAGACAGTCAACGTGACGGACGACTCCATCAGCGTGAACCAGAGGGAGGCCGTGACGTTCAGCGCGAACAACTCATACGACTACTCTACGGGGACGAGCCCAGGCCTCATTGACTACTTCGAGTTCGATTACGGCGAGGGGAACAAGTCCTCGAGGGTATACTGGACCTCGGCTGACAAGAACGTCACGCACACATTCGCTGACGCAGGCACCTGGAACGTCACGCTCACCGTGACTGACGTAACGGGGCACTGGACTAACGAGACTCTGTATGTGCATGTCAACGACACGTCCGACCCGAGCACCTCATTCAGGGTCATAAACAGCACCGGCGGATCATCCTTGACTGAGAAGCAGCCCCTGTGGTTCAACGCGAGCGCGACCACGGACAACCTGGACTCCAACGCGACTCTACTGTACCAATGGACCTTCGGCGATGGCACATGGCTCAACGGGACTGGCGTGGCATACATCAACGTGACGCACACGTACGACACCCCGAAGACGTACACTGTCTCGCTGAACGTGACGGACACCTCGGGCAACTACAAGGTGAGCCCCAAGGCCATCACTGTCGGCCAGGGCTTGAGGCCGAAGCTGACCGTGGACACGATCTACTACAACAACGACCCCACGCTGTTCGTGTCGGGCAACTTCACCGAGGACAAGACGGGCTACATCCTGATCAACATGACGAACACCGGCAGCTGGTATGCGACCGGCATCCAGGTCAACGTCTACATGATCAAGGCGGATGGCACCGAACAGCTCCTCGGGACGGCGACCCAGATACTGAACGCGACGACGCTCCAGCTGACGGACAACGTGTCTGTGGGCGGCAAGATACAGGTGAGGTTCCCCTGGTCATTCGACACGAAGGGCACGTACACCATCAAGGTGAACGTGACCGCGACGGACCAGCTCAACCCGACGATATACACGAGTCCGACCAAGCTGGCCGTCAAGGAAGCTGGCTGGAAACAGATCGTGCTCTGGGTTGGAGTCGCCGCTGTGGTCATCCTCGTGCCGACCCTGATATTCCTCAGGGGCAGGTGGTCGAAGCGCGAGAAGAAGGGTCCGAGGCGCGAGAAGAAGGAGAAGCCCGGAGCGTCTGAGGAAGAGCTTTAGGGCGTCGCACAGCTCGCAAACCCCAGAAACCTCTTAACTACACTTTTCATTCATTGTCCTGAGCATCCATGCCTTCGAGCTGGCGTCTTGTCGACAGCGGATTCGTCTCTCCTGCGGAATCGGCCGCGCTGGATGAGGCGATACTGGCAGCCCATGTGGAGGGATTAGTGCCGAGCACGCTCCACTTCTACTGTCGGTCGAAGCCAACGATCTCGGTGGGGTACTTCCAGCGAGTCAAAGAATCACTCGATCTTGAGGAATGCAGACGCAGGGACTTGGCCATCGTCAGACGTAGGTCGGGTGGCAGCTCGATATACACAGACACCGGGCAGCTGATATACGGGCTCGTGGTCCGAGAGGACGAAGTGCCAAAGGAGAGGGCAGAGTCGTTCAGGGCGATATGCGGCGCACTTGCAGCCGCGCTGTCATCCATGGGGCTGGACGCGAGATACAGGCCAATGAACGATATCGAAGTTGGCGGGAAGAAGGTTTCAGGAAACGCCCAACTGAGACGGAAAGGGTCGGTCCTACAGCATGGGACTGTGATCGTCGAGGCCGATCCGGCCGCTATGGACGCCGTCCTGAGGATAGATCCGTCGAAGTCTTCCGGTGTCGGCAGGCCTTCAGACCGCGTGACCTCGCTCTCAGCGCTCATGGGCGAGAGAGTTTCCATCGAGGTCGTGAAGGAGCTGATTGTCAGGCAGTTCGAGGAGTCATTCGGGATCGTCTTCGAACGCGGAGGGCTGACCGAGTGGGAAAGGACCCGCGTCGCGCAGTATGTTGACGAGCGTTACTCCCGAGACGATTGGAACCTCAAATACTGAGTTCACATCTCTTCGGGAGCTTCGACACCGAGGCAGTCCAAGGTGTTCCTGAGCGTCCAACGGCTCGCCTCCACAAGGGCGAGCCTGGCATCCCTTGCCGGACCTTCCGCCTTCAGGACGGGTATGTATCTGTAGAACTGATTGAATTCGGAAGCCAGGTCCTGCGCGAATGCCGCGAGCACATGAGGTCTCCGGTGATCCGCGCAGTCCGCGATGACTGACGGGAAGCTCGCGATCAGCTTCGTCAGCCGCTTCTCCTGGTCGCTCGTGAGATGTCTGGAGTCGAAGTTCCTGTCCCACGCCCCCGCCTTGGCCAGGATCGAACAGGCGCGTGCGTGCGCGTACTGTACGAAGGGTGCGCTGCTCCCCTCGAAGTTGAGCGCATCCTCCCACTTGAACACTATCTGCTTCTCGGGCTGTATGCGTGCGATGTTGTATCTCAGGGCGCCTATGCCGACCACCCTCGCTATCTCCCGCTTCCGGTCCTCGCTGAGGTCCGCCCTGCGCTTGTTGACCTCCTCGTAGGCGAGTTCCACGGTCTCGTCGATGAGGTCGTCGAGATTGACGACGCGTCCCTTTCTGGTGGACATCCTGCCCTCGGGGAGCGACACGAATGCGTAGTACACGATCTCGGGTTTCCTGTCAACGCCCATGATGGACAGGGCTGCGGCCAGCTCCTGCATGCCGAGCTTCTGGTCCTCTCCAAGGACGTTGATGGCCACGTCTGTCCTCGTGAACTTGTTCATGTGATATGCAAGGTCCCTCGTCGTGTAGAGCGAGGTCCCGTCGGCACGGGTGAACACCCATTTCGTCTCTCTGCCGGAGATGCCGAAGCTCTCCAGTTCCAGGTGGTACGCGCCGTCCTCCTCCCTGGCGTATTCGGACTTCTTGAGCTCCTCGATCACCTTGTCGACGCTTCCATCCTGAACGAATTTGGACTCGAAAGTGAACCCGTCGAGGAAGATGTTGATCCTGTGCAGGCTCTCCATCAGCGCTTTCAGGACGGTCTCACATGTGTCCTTGGCGAGCTTGACGACCTCGGGGTCTCCGTGCTCCAGCTTGTAGAGCATCTGGTCTATCTCCGAGACTACCTCGGGCTTCTCCTCCAGAAGCCGGTTCGCCTGCTGGTAGAACAGCACATACCTGTAGTCGTCTTTGTCCCGCTCCGGCTCCGCGTCCAGCTTGAGGTGCTTGACCCCCCAGGCCATGACGACCACCTGTCGGCCGACGTCGTTCACATAGAACTCGGTCGTGACGGGGTATCCTGCGAGCCGCAGTATTCTGGCAAGCGTGTCTCCGATTATGGGGTTGCGCGCCCTTCCAACATGGATGGGGCCGGTCGGGTTGACGCTCGTGTGCTCCAGGAGGATCTTCGTGTTCTTCGGTTCGCCGGAGCCGTAGTTCTTCTTCTCCAGGAGTGCGTCCTTGATTGCCCAATCAGCGAGCTTGTCAAAACTGACATGGAAATTGACGTATCCTCCGCTTGATTCCACTCTCTCTATCATCCCGTGGGGCTTCATCCTGGACGCGATATCCTTCGCTATCGCGTCTGGAGCCTTCCTGAGCTTCTTGGCGAGTGGGAAGCACGGGAATGCGATGTCGCCCTTCCCCGCAGGCGCTTTGTCGAGGACGACCTCCGCGTCCACCTTCAGCTCCGCGAGCACATCCGTTATCGCTGCTCTGATCTCCCCGGTGAATTCCTTGAACGCATCAGCCTTCATTGGATCAACTCACCCTGAATCTGAGTATCCCAGCCACCCCGCCGAATGCCTTCAGGAGCAGCTGGCCCTCCTCGGATTCCCCGGACACGAACTCAACCTTCGTGTTGTTCTGGTCCGCCAACCTGTGCATCTCCCCCACGAGATCGTCCACCTGGTCAACCTTCATGAGGCTGCCGCATTTTGCACACTTCACGTCCTCTGCGGAGTCCTTCGCGAGCGCCTCCTGCTTGTTCTCGCAGGACGGGCAGGTCAGCTTGAGCTTCACACGTCTCATATCCTCCGAGATTATCAGCGTGTCGACAGCGCCGATGGTAAGCGCGTTCTTGACCTGGTCCTCCCCATATATGGAAAGGCCTCCGTCCGGTTTCCGGATCTCCTCAAGGAGCCTCTGCATGAGGTCCTTCTCGCGCATGAGGTCTATGTCCTTCAGCGACTCTCTGGCCTTCTCCACAAGCTCCTTGAGCCCGTACTCGTCGGTGTAGCCAGTATCGAATGTGTCAACTATCTTCTTCTGCAGTTCGTAGTGCAGGTATTCGCTCTTCACGAAGAACTCCTTGGTCGGACCCGGCCCTCCGACAAGGACACCTTTGAGGTTCTTCTCCGCGCGGAACGATTCGTTGGCGATGTCGGCGATCTTCTTGTAGAACTCGTGGGCGGCGATCTCAATGAGCCGTTCGAATCTGCGAGCGGATTGGCCGCCTCGACCGTGCTTGCTGGGCACCATGGATTGGAAGTTCTTGATAGGGATTATTCGCTTGCCATGGAGGATGCCCAGCGTCGCTTCGCTCCTGTCTATGACTATGAGTCCGTAGGAATCCTTCTGCTCCAGCATGCCCTCGATGGGCTCGATGAAGAAGCTGGAGTCGCACCTGTAGATGAAGGTCGGCACCGGATCAGGAGGCTCCAGCACATACTGTACCATGTCCGTCTGATCTGCGCCTATCGACTTGTGCCCGACGAAGAACACGAGCCCGTTCTCGGGAGGCTGTTTGAAGTTCTTCAGGCGGGACAAAATCGACGAGATCGCCCCTTGCACGTTCTTGCGCGTGCTTGAGGACTTTATGTTCGACGATTGAGAGTACTCGTTTCTGAGGTAGCTCGCGACATCCGAGATCTGCTTGGAAGGGGGTATGTAAAGCGAGATCAGCTCAGTGCCCCTTCCCGAGAGCTTCTTGACTTCCTCGAGACTCCTCCGGAACTCGTACTTCTGGAGGTCTGTTAGCTCGGTCACCAGAACCAGTCCCAAGCCTATTTCTACGGGTTAGAGCGTTCACCATTATATAAGTTGAGCATCATGGAACCCGTAGTCCTCTCGCTGGGCGGCTCTGTACTGGTGGATGAAGAACCGGACATCACGTACATCAGGAAGCTCGCTAAGATTCTGATTGGCATCTCCGTCATCAGGAAGCTGTACGTTGTCACTGGCGGTGGCAGGATCGCGAGATACTACATCCGCGCGGGCCGGGACCTCGGTGCGGACGAGAGCTACCTGGACGAGATGGGCATCGAAGTAACGAGGCTGAACGCGCGTCTTCTGATCACCGCGCTCGGTGATCATGCAAACCATTCCCCTCCTCGGAGCTACGACGACGCCGTGCACCTGGGGAGACTGCATTCCATAGTCGTGATGGGCGGTGTGAGTCCGGGCATCACCACGGACGCGGTCTCCGCGCTGCTGGCTGAGAGGGTCAGGGCATCCATCTTGGTGAATGCCACCTCTGTGGACGGCGCCTATACCGCAGACCCGAAGCAGGACCCGAACGCGAAGCGCATACCGAGCATGAGCTACGCGGATCTGGCCAAGCTCATCGGCAGTCACACAGGAGCAGGCCCACACCATGTTTTCGACGCCTTGGGCGCTAGTGTTTTGGGTCGATCGAAGATCCAGCTGGCAATCGTGGACGGCAAGGATCTGAAGAATCTGAGAGAAGCTCTCGAGGGCAAGAAGTTCAAGGGCACACTTGTTCAGTGACGCTTGGCCGAGGGTTTCTTCTTCAGCCTATCCTGAGTCTTCTTGTTGGTCAGCTCTCTGAGGGCGTCGGCTGCGACCCATTTTGCACTCTTGGAGTCCATCCTTCTGATCTCCTTCGCGAGAGCGATGGCGTCCTTGTTCAGGGCGAGATTCCTCTTCCCTATCTGCCTCAGGGCCCAGTTGACTGCCTTCTTGACGTAGTTCCTCTCGTCAGTCGCTCCCTTCACGATCAGGGGGAAGTAAGCTCTGAACTTGTCATCGGAGGCTGCCTTGTCGTGGACCGCGAGGGTGGCCATCATGACGTATCCTGCCCGCTTGACGTACTCCTCCTTGCGCTTGCTCCACTCCCGAGCCTTCTTGTGCCCGTGCTTCGACCAGCTGAACAGGTGCAAGCAACATCCATCGCACACGTCCCACGAGTTGAAGTCCTCGACCCAGTCGTCCATCTGATCTTCGGTCACCATGTCCGGGTTGTCCATGAAGCATGATACTAGTCGTGCATCTCTGATGCCGGATTCCCAGAGTTGCAGCGCGAGCTCGTGATTGTTCTTCACACTCTTTGCCAGGTCGAACAATATCGGCGTGCAGACGCCGTAGTTCTTCTCCGGTTTTATGCCAAAGCTGGCCATGCCGGCAACGTTTGCCGGACTGGCCTTGGACTTGAGGAACCGCAGAATGTCATTTACCGTCGTCGGGCCCGCCTCTGCCTGTTTCGTCTTCTTACTCACCACAACTCAACACCTCTGTATCGGCTACGACTGTCTGGGCGCGAAGTCCTCGCTGCTTACCTCCTCGAGGCCGCTCATAGCGAATCGCTCTCTCAGTTCTCTGTATGCCGGTTTCGGCATCCCCTTTCTGTGGAAGTATACCCTCTTCGCGCCGGCGCTCTTCGCGGACATCTGTTGGATCATCTCTGTGCTCAGTGCCTTGAGGGCGTAGTTGGCGGCCATGTGCCCGATGGCAACCTTCCTGGTGAGCGCAACCTCCGTGAACCTCGGAGCATAGTGCCCCCCACCGATGCACAACACGACGGGATCCCCCTCATCCCTGATCTCGAGTATCGACTTCGCAATCGCCTCGGCCGCATCCTTCCTATCCCAGAGCTCCGCGTAGCTCCCAATCTCGATGTAGAACACGGGGGAATTGACCAGCGGCCCGTGGTGTGTGGTCTCGAAAGAGACGTCCCACTCCAGCTCTGCCGCGTTCCGCTTGAGATTCCTCATAGCGGAGGTCATGAGATTCGGGGCTGTAGGGCACAATGTGCCGGGCCGTCCGCCGAAGTCGGCCGAGGAGTAGTTCCCGATGGGGTGGACCGTGAGGGTCGGGATCCTCTTCTCGGATCGGTGCCGGGAGGCGAAGATGACGACTTCGACCGGCTCTCCGAGAGCCTCGGCAGCACGTTCGTCGACCAGGTCCTCCTCCAGATGCATCTCCTCGACCTGTATCATCCGGAAGTCGCCCAGCCTCAGCACCGGTTCCTCCTGGAAGGTCCCGCGCTCCTCCCACGTTGCGCGCTCGAGCAGCCGCGCGCGTATGTTCATAGATGCGTTGTCCTCCGGGGAGGTGACGATGAGTTTCACGCGTACCACACTGCGCAGGCGTAGCATAACGCTTTCCCGACTGAGCCCTCGGGAAAGGATTATATGCGAGCGAACCTTCCTTCAACAGAGATGCCAGCCCTAGCCACGACAACCATCGGAAGTCTGTACAGGTTCAGAGACGACCTCAACGAGTCCATAGACGAGGCCATAAGGTTCCAGCTGGAGCACGGCATCGATGTGGTCTCGGACGGCGAGCAGCGCACCGATATGGTCTCATACTTCGCGGAATCCTTCGAGGGGCTCGCGATTGAACACTGGGCGCCAGTGATAACAGGGAAGATTCAGCTGAGGAGCAGGCCCGAGGAGTTCTCCAAGGTGAAGGACCTCGAGCATGTCAGATCGAGATTCCCCGACCTCAAGATCAAGACAGCGATAACTGGTCCGACCACTCTCGGCATGACATGCGGCAGCAGGAAGATAAGGTCTCATTACAAGAATATCATGGACTTCTCATTGTACGAAGATCTGGCATCAGCCTTAGCGCCTGTTGCCAAGGCTCTTGTCGACCGGGGGGCATATGTCCAGATCGACGAGCCGTTCCTGTCGCAGGGATACAGGGACCTGGAGGCCAGGGCGAAGCTGATCGACACCATCGCAGAGGGACTTCCGATTGATCGGATAAGTGTCCATGTGTGCGGATTCGTCGGTGGGCATGGTGTTGTGGATTATCTCCAGCAACTCGACAATGTGTCCGTTCTCAGCTTCGCATTCGCGGGCCATGTTGAGAAGCGCAACATAGAACATGTGTCCAGAGCTGGCTTCCAAGATCATTCTAAGAAGCTCGGGGCCGGCTGTGCCGCAGTCACCCCGCTCTCCGAGGACCAGGTGAACAGTCCCGAGGCCGTTGCTGCAAAGTTGAAGGAGATTGCTGGCAAGGTCGGGCGAGAGAACATCGCCTACGCGCACCCCGACTGTGGTATGAGAGCTACCGACAAATCCCTGGTCCCAATCATCCTGAGCAACATGCGCGCTGGGGTCGACCTGTTCGGATGACCCGGGCGAGAGGCAGGATCACTTGGTATCGGGCCTTGTAGACGAGCGCCAGGCCAGGCGCAACGTGAACCTCCTGGCCACACTTGACATGATTATCAGCCTGGGCTTTGGGCTCATAATGCCCCTGTTCCCGCTATACCTGAAGTACCTCGCAGGAGGCACAGCTGAGGTCGGGCTGCAGGTCGGTATCCTCTTCTCGTCGTTCGTGCTCACTCGCGCGCTCCTCGCTGCGCCTTTCGGGAACCTCTCGGACAGGCTCGGCAGGAAGCGGATCATCCTGATTGGGACGATCCTCTATGCTGTTCTAGCAGTGCTGTTCACAATCCCTGAGAACTGGTATGGGCTCCTGTTCGTTCGCGCGTTCCAGGGGGTCGCCAGCGCGATGGTCTGGCCCGTGAGCGAGGCGCTAGTGATAGACTCGACGCCTCCGCACATGCGCGGGGCGTCGATGGGCAAGATAGTGATGGGTGCGAACCTGGGAATGGTCATAGGGCCGTTCGTCGGCGGCGCCCTCTACGCTCTCGCGTACTACACCCTCGGCTTCTCGGAGGGCGACAGCTACCGGTTCCCGTTCTACTTCACTTCTGCAATATCGCTTGTTGCTGTCGTGCTTGTCTGGAAGTACGTGACAGACGCCGTCGCTCCGCGCGAACACAAGACCAGGCTCTCATTCAGGGCGCTTCTGAAACCGCAGGGGATGGACTCCCAGGGACTGAGGAACCTCAGGGTGCTGTACGCGAATGCCGCGATGGAGGGATTCGCTTTTGCGGGGATAGGGCCGCTGATGGTCCTCTTCCTCACCTTCAGGTTCCCAGATCTCGAGGTCGCCACCATCCCGCTGATAGTCGGCCTGGCGATGGGCCTGGGGGTGCTGATCGCCTATCCATCAGGACGCCTGGCAGACCGCGTGGGCAAGAAGAAGATGTTCGTGGTCGGTGGCTATGTCTCGTTCGTCGGGACGATTATGATCCCATACGGTTGGGCGCTCGCACCGGTGATTCTGTTCTTGACCATGCGGAGCATGGCGTTCCAGGTGGCGAGCCCCGCGCTCCGCGCACTGCAGGCGGACGTCGTGCCCGAGGAGATACGTGGTCGTCTGATAGGCATGCTCGAATCGATGTCGAACATCGGGTCCGTGCTGGGTGCTCCCGTGGGAGGCCTTCTCTGGGACTACTACCACACTTCGGATCTTGGGTTGTTGCCCTTCAGCGACGGCACTATGATCCCGTTCATCGTGTCGGGCGCGCTGGGGATATTCACCGTGACACTTGTGCTGTTCCTGGTCCGGGACCGGGCTGCACACCCCGCTCCTCCTACATAGGCTCCACCCGGGCTGGATGTAGCAATCGCTTTTAAATAACCGCACCCAGGTTTCTCAGCCCATAGGGTGGAGGCATGGCCGGTGACATCACTGTCTCTGAGCGCATTCTGTATCATCTGAGCAACTACGTCAAGCACGAGGACAAGTACGAGTCGCCGTTTGATGTCACTCAGGACGGCATCTCACAGGCGTGCGCAATATCGCGCGCGCATGCGGCAATTGAGCTGAAGAAGCTGAAGGCCACCGGAATAGTGGACGAGCGCCTCGCTCACGTGAGACGCGGGAAGACGCGGCGCAAGGTCTACTTCCTCACTTTCTCGGGCAAAGCGAAGGCTGCAGACGTCCTTCAGTATGTCAAGAACAATGGTATCGCGACCGGAGTCGATGCATCCAAGGTCGCCCCGGAGAGCTCCCAGAGGACGAAGGGCGTGAGGCGGTCCAGCCCCCTTCCGACCATCAGGGGGTTCTATGGCAGGGACCGGGAACTGGCATCCATCAAGGATTCGATCTCGTCGGGTCGAGCGAAGATCGTCTCCGTCCGGGGCATCGCGGGTATAGGCAAGACAACACTCGCCGCCAAGATCTGCTCAGATCTTACGGGGTACAGGATCTTCTGGCACTCTGCGAAACCGTGGGATACTCAAAGGAGCTTCGTAGAGGCACTCGGGAGGTTCTTCATGGAGAACGGGGCGAGGAAACTCTCGGCGTTCCTGTCGTCGGGCAAATCGGAATTGAGCGAGCTGAGCTTTCTGCTCAATGAGGAGCTCTCGGAGAACGGGTACCTATTCGTGTTCGATGACCTGGACGTGGCCAGCGGGCTGCAAGAATTCCTGATGATGTTCAGACACAGCAGCGGGACGGCCAAGATCATGATCACATCGGAGACTCAGCCTACGCTCTACGAACCCTCGGACGTGGTAGCTACGAAGGAAGTCCTCGAGCTTGAGCTGGAGGGCCTTGACAAGCGGGCTGCTCTGGAGCTGCTGAGGTCCAGGGGCATCGAAGGCTCGGTTGCCGAGGAACTCGCACTGGTGACAAACGGACATCCTCTCTCCCTTGAGATGGTGACGGAACCTGGTCAGATCGAGGCCAAGTACCAGGTGTCGAAGTTCTTCGAGGACAAGTTCTACTCAGGACTCGCGGAGAACGAGAAGGCCCTGCTCCAGCTCTCATCGGTCTTCCAGAAGCCATTCACAACAGATGCGATTCCGAGGGACCTCCGTCAGGCGAGGAAGGGGTCTATGCTCCGCGAGGTGATGCCTGGCAAGTTCGAGATACATTCCTCGCTGAGGGGATCGGTGTACGGTCTGCTGACTAAGGAGGAGCGGATCAAGTGGCACAGCGCCGCAGCCGATTACTACCTCAGGTGCGGGGACACGCAGGAGCGGCTCTATCACCTCGTGAGGGCCAACCGGTCCCTGGAGGCCGAGATGACAATGGCGCGGCACGGGGAGCTGATTCTGAGCGAAGGCAATATACAGAGGCTCTGGGCGGTCCTGTCAGATTTCACCCCGAGCAAGCCGAAGTACGCGCAGGCGGTGAACCTGCTGAAGGCGAGGACCGCGAGCCTCGTCGGGGACTATACTTCAGCGCTGCGATTGCTGGAGAAAGGGGCGTCCGAAGGGGACGCCTCCGTCAAGGCGGATGCGCTGATCGAGATGGGCAAGATAAGGAGCAAGCAGGGCGAGCTGAAGAAGTCCCTCAAGCTCTTCTCGGACGCTCTCGAAGTGGCTAGCGAGATTCCCGCCTTGCGCGCGAAGGCGCTGAGAGGCATGGGCGTCGTGGAGAACAAGATCGGGGATTACAAGAAGGCACAGGAGCTGCTGGAACGTAGCGCTGTCGATTCCATGTCCGCGATGGATTCGAAAGGGATGCTCCTCGCGCACATGGAACTGGGCAATGTGTTCATCGGAAGAGGGATGTACGAAAAGGCCATCGAGCACTTCTCCAAGTGCGCAGCCGGGTTCGGCCCTGTGGAACTCGCCAACGTCTACATCAACATGGGCATCGCATGCGCCTATCTCCACAGACCCCAGGAGGCAAGACTCAACCTGGAGAACGCTGTGCGACTGGCGGACGAGACAGGGCAGCCCAGGACCAAGGCGTATGCGCTCACGTCCCTTGCCGAGGTCATGATACACTCAGGGGGAGTCGAGGCAGCGAAGGAGCTCTGCTTCAGCGCGCTGGCGATCCTCACAGAGATCGACGACAAGCTGGCGGTGTCAGCTGCTTATGCAAACCTCGGCCTGGCAGAGCGCGCGTCGAAGAATTACGCGTCCTCTGAAGAATACCTCCGGGAGAGCATATCCGCGCTAGATGGTATGGAGGTCCCCAGAAGCCTGGGATTGCGGAAGATGGAATACGGACTGCTGCTGAAGGAGTCAGGGCAGACAGAGAAGAGCCGGGAGCTGCTGCGCGATTCACGCGCCCTGCTGTCTAGCATTCATGCGGACGATCTCGTCGCCCGCATAGACGTGGAGCTATCCGACCTGAAGTGATGCAGGCACTTGACATCAAAGCTGTGGCATGCCCTTGAGCCAGTCCACATCCGAGATGTAGATGTCTCTGATGTCCTTGAGGCCCCACCGGAGCATCGCGAGCCTCTCGAAGCCGAGACCCCACGCGAGCACGGGCTCCTTCACACCAAGCGAGTGGGTGACCTCTGGCCTGAACATGCCCGCCCCGCCCAGCTCCATCCACTGGCCGTTCCAATAAGCCTCGACCTCGAGCGAGGGCTCAGTGTATGGGAAGTATCCCGGCCTGACCCTGATCTTCGGGAGACCCATCCTTCTGTAGAATTCCTTCAGGAGCCCTACGAGCATGTCGAAGTTTGCGCCCTCTTCACAGACGATCCCCTCGACCTGGGTGAACTCGGGAAGATGCGTGGAGTCCATCGCCTCGTTCCTGAAGACCCTCCCTATGCAGAACACCTTGAAGGGGGGCTTCGGGTTGGCGGCAATGTACCTCACACTGTTCACAGTCGTGTGGGTCCTCAGCAACGCTCTCTCAGCTTCAAGCCGGCTCCACTTGTATCTCCAGCCGAGCGAGCCCGTGTCCCCTCCGTTCTCGTGAACGCGCTTGACCTTCTCCAGGAGTCCCTCATCGGCAGAGAGGTCCAGTCTCTCCGGATCCTTGATGTAGAATGTGTCCTGGAGCTCTCTCGCGGGGTGGTCCTGTGCGGTGAACAGGACGTCCATGTTCCAGAATGCGCTCTCGACATAGTCTCCTCTGACTTCGGTGAATCCCATGTTGAGAAAGATCGAGCGTACCTTCTCGACTTGTATCGTGAGGGGATGCTTCCTTCCGCCGTGGGCCGTCGGAGCGAATGCGCGGACATCATACTTCCGCACCTCTACGTCGCGCCACTTCCCGGACTGTATGAGCTCCGGAGTCAGCTGGGCGACCTCTTCTTTGATCTCCAGGTCAGATGAGGCAATCTTCGATCCCGTGTCCGTGAGGGCGATAGTCCTCGAGGCGGTGTGCTTCTCGACCACTATGTCCTTCCGCTGTTTCAGCATGTCGATGAGCTCCTTCCTGGCCTCGGATTCCTTCAGTTCACCCTTGGCCATCCTCTCGATCAGGAGCTCGTCGTCTCCTCTTTGGTTCAGTGCGTCTCTCCCTTTCTGATTGAGCGTGATGATCGTGTCCGAACCATGCTTGGTGATCTCTCCCCAACCCTTCCTCTTGATCCAGCCGAGGGCTATCGACATCTCCTCATCCTTGAGCCGGCCGCTCTTCTTCAGGTCGGACATCGAGCCCTTGCCAGAGTGTGATCTCTCGATGACTTCGATGGCGACCCTTTCCGGAAGGGGTCTCTTCGCGGCTTCTGGGCTCTTCAGGACATAGCTCTTGCTGATGGCCTCCTCGATGGTGACAAGTCCCTTGGCCTGCAGCCAGGAGGAGGCGTTCATGACCTCCACGAGCTGAGAAAACGAGCCGAGCCTCTGGATATCCTCAGGGCTGCCCTTCCTGATGCCGCTGAGCGCCTTCAGCACCCTCTTCTCGAGGTAGCTGAGCTTGTCGACGATATCCTGCTCGGTCATCCAGAGGTTCATCGGGAGAACCGTTTATGTACTTTTGCTGATGCCCTGGCTCGTCAATAATCGATCTCGTCTTCGTACGGCTTGATGTCGAAGACCGGGCTTCCATCGAACGCATCCAAGTCCTTGACGAGAACGACGTTCTTCTTCACGCCAACGAGTCGGACGAGGGTCAGCCCCATCTTGTTGGGTCGCGTGGGCGACCTGCTGGCGAACACCCCGACCAGCGGCTTGGAGGGGTCGTGCATGGGGTGCACCTTCATTTGCGTCTCTCTCAACCTGTGGAAGCCGAAGATCACCCAGATATGCTTGAAATGGGTCAGCTTGTAGAGCCCTTCGACATAATTCGGGTCGATGACTATCTTAGAGGTGACCTTCGCCCAGTCGTCGGGCGTCTCAGTGATGCCGTTGCGCACTCTTCCGATCGCTTTGAATCTCAAGGTGTTCAGTCCCTGACGAAGAAATCCTCAACGACGTCCTTAGCCTTCTCTCTCCTCTTCTGGTGCTCCTCGAGGAACTTCCAGACCTTCTCGATCAGGAGCTGCTTGCACTCCCCGCACATGATCTTGCCCGTCTTGCAGTCCGAGTAGAGATTGGCTAGCTTCGCATCGTCAGGCTCGAAGAAGTATGTGTTGTACGCGTGGACCGAGCAGATGTCCGGGTTGCCTCCTAATTTCCTCTGCTCTTCGACTGACACCCTGCCTCCGGTGAATGCGTTCCCTATCTTCTTCTTGACGGTCTTCTTATCGTCCGTAGTGAAGACGGTCATGTCCGATTTGCTCGAAGTGGACATCTTCTCTTGACCGGCGAGAGAGGGCATCAGCTTCGCGTGGATCAGTGCGGGCTTGTAGTATCCGAGGCCCTCTGCAATGTCCCTCGTGATCCTGAAGTGCGGATCCTGATCTATGCCGCAAGGGATCAGGCACGGGACCTTCTTCTTCTGTTCCATGGACTCCAGGAAGCACGGCACCGTCTGGATGCTCGTGAAGAAGATGCTCCCAATGTTGTTGGAGTTGTCGAACCCGAACACCGCCCTGATGGTCGAGAAGTTGATCTTCTTGGCCGCTTTGATCGCGAGCGGGTACATCGTCTTGATGTACTCGGTGTCGAGGAAGATGTTGGTCAGCTTCGGATCGAACCCGAGGGCTATGATATCCAGAGCGTTCTCGTAGCCCCACTTCCTTGTCTCCTCAAGAGTGAGATGGTCGTAGAACATGAACTTCTCGTCGTCGGTCAGCTGGAACCACAGTTTCGCCTTGAAGGTGTCCTGCAGGTATTTGCAGAACACCCATGGCATCAGGTGGCCCAGGTGTATCGGTCCGGAAGGCCCCCTCCCAGTGTACAGGCTGAATCCGTGCCCCTTCTCGTATTCGTTGAGGATCCAGTCGAAGTCCCTGTGCGAGTAGAAGATGCCCCGTCTGAGCATGTGATGCAGAGGGCCGTACTTCTTCAGCCTGTTGAGGAGCTGCTCGTCGATCTTCTTCGTGCCGAACTTCTTTACGAGAAGGTCGTAGTCTACCTCTCCCGTCACTTGATAGGGTGTAACGACGAACTCCTCTGCCATTGAGCCACTTGTGATGGGTTAGACCGTACGGTGTTATATGTCTTTTTCTGGCGTCAGCTCACGCCTGCGGGGGTTGAATGCTCCTGGATCCCTCAGGAGCTCCTAGAATCAGTGATCCGCCTACTGCTTCTGCACGAGGTAGTAGCCTGCGGACTTCTCTCTCGCCTTTCGTTTCACGAGGCCCTTGCTTTGGAGCTCATCAAGTGCTCTAAGTACGAAGTTCTTCGGGGCCTTTGCGAGCCCAACGATCCTGTCGGCGTTGGCCATCTTCTCTTCAGCGTCTATACCCGCGCTCTTCATCGCGTTATAGACCTTCTCCGCGTACATCGAGAGTCCCTCGGGCATGTTTTCCATCTCTGACGACTCCATCCTGGTCGTCTGGGGCCGGATTTCTATGGCTCGTCTTAATACTTTTCGTATCTGTGATAAAAAGGGTACTGGAAGTTGGCGGAGGCAACTCGGCAAAGTTATATTTGGCATGTCCGTGCTCACATCATGTCGGGATAAGGAAGGGGACATCAAGTTGCGTCGAACCAGTCATCTACTGCTCGCGAGCACATGCCTCGTCGCCTTGGTCACGCTCGCCTCATCGCCTTCATCTGCCATGGAGCATGCGTTGGGGGACTTCTATGCATACGAGGTCAGGACCGAATTGATGGGCTTGACGGTCACTGGCGACCTCACCTACGAGTTCGTAGGGACGGACACGGTATCCCTGGACGGCGTCGACTACGACGTGAATGTGATGAGCGTCAGCGGCACGCTCACCGGAGGAGTCATGACGGTCGACCTGGTCTCGGCAACGGTCGATGGGACTGCTTTCGAGACGAAACAGGGATCGGCTCTCGTGAAGGAAGAGGTCTCCGTCCTGGCTAACTTGACTTTTGGAACTGGCCAGTTCGCTCAGGTATACACGATCGTCGAGGAGGTGTCGTCAACTCAGTCCCCCCCGTTGCTGTCCGAGTTCAATCCATCGAGCGCAGCACTTGGCGATGAGTGGTCGGAGACAGTCACCGTACGTGCGGAGAACCGGACTTGGCTGAACGGTGCCCCGTGGGGAGACCCTGTTTGGATGAATGAGACGATCCGGTACGATGTCAGCATCGCTGATGAGACCGATGCGGTCGTCACGAAGGCTGGAACGTTCGACTGCATGAAGATCTCCGCCCAGAACGACAGCGGAGATTCCTTCGTCCTGTGGTGGTCGCTGGAGGTTGGCAACTTCGTCAGCGTCCATGTATACTCCGAAGGCGAATCGGAGCCCAGCGCAACACTCGAGCTCACTAACTATCGGCATGACGAGCCGACTGACCTTCTGTTCATCATAGGGGTGGGAGGCGCCGTACTCGCCATCGCGATCATTGTCTTGGTGGCAGTCCTCATCATCATGAGGCGAGAGGCCTCGCCTCCCGAGACCTACGGTCCCGACCTGCAACTGGATCATTCTCCCGACGAGGAGTCGCAGAACCGTCGTGACCGATAGATCCGGTCGCGAGGCCCGTTTATTTAATCCTTCTTGATGCCTCGGACTTGCGGTTTTTATAGACGTACGAATTCACCCTCAGTGAAGGTGAAGCCTTGGCTAAGGCCGTTTTCAATCCACTCTCGAAGGAAAATGAAGATGCCATCCACTTGGAGTCCGTCAGGATACTCCACGAGATTGGCGTCAAGGTGACGAGCGACTCGGTCGTCCGGATGCTGAGGGATGCTGGAGCGTCAGTGGATTCGAAGACTCAGATCGTCAAGATCCCAGAGTCGCTGGTCAAGGAAGCTCTTGGCAAGGCGCCCAAGGAATTCGTCATGGCCGGTAGGGACAAGAAGAACGACCTGAAGCTGCCCGCGGAGCGTGTCCAGGCCTGCAACGACGGATCGCCAACTGAGGTCTGGGACATCAATACCCAGAGTAAGCGCAAGTCGACTGCAAGGGACATCGTCGACCTTGCGATGGTGTGCGACGCGATGCCCGAGGTAGATCTTACCTGGCCTGAGGTGACGGCGACCGACATCCCACCTGAGGTGGCCAACTCTCACGAGTACGTGGCCGCGCTGTTCGGCACATCGAAGCATATACAGCACGGAGCCAGCGATGCCACGGACGCGGAGTACCTTGTGAAAATCGCCGCTGCGGTTGCCGGCTCTGAGAAGGAACTCAGAAGGAGACCGATTGTGTCGATCACCCATACCCCTATCACGCCGCTGCGCTTCGAGGAGGGTGATATCGAGGCCGCGGTGGTTCTGGCGAAGGCGGGGCTGCCAGTCGTGCATCTGTCGATGGCCATCTCAGGGTCTGTATCACCGGTGACACTCGCGGGAACCATAACTCTCGTCAACGCAGAGAATCTCGCAGGATTCGTGATCAGTCAGACCGCCGCATCTGGCGCTCCGGTGTTGTACAGCTCCGAGAGCGGGCCCATGGACATGAGGACTGGCGTCTTCCTGTCTGGGTCGACCGAGGGCGCACTGATCAACTCCGCAGGCTGCCAGATGGCCAGACGGTACAGGATACCGTGCCAGGTCGGAGGGATTGCCGCCTCGGGGACGATGCCGGGTTTCGAGATCGGATATCAGAAGGCCATCAGCGCATTGTTGCCTGCCCTGGCGGGCGCAGATCAGATTGTCGGCATCGGAGGGTTCGACAGATCAGGGTGCGAGTCCGTCGAGCAGATAGTCATGGACTGCGAGCTGTGGAGGAATGTCGTCCGCGCCTGGCGGGGAGTGGAAGTGTCCAAGGAGGCGATGGCGTTCGACGCGATCTCGCGAGTAGGTCCGGGAGGCTACTTCATGAAGGATGTTCACACACTGAAGCACTTCAAGAGCCAGGTCCTGCTCCCGGGGATAGCGATGAGGCCTGCTTCTCAAGGAGCGGGGGAAGAACCTATCAGGACAGCAGCCAGAGATGAGGCCCGACGCATCCTGAGGGAGCACAGGCCGACCTCGATGGACAAGGACGTCAAGGACGAAGTGAAGAGTATCCTCGAGGAGTACGACAAGAAGGTCCACGGGAAGGTCGTGGCTACCAAGTACTTGGACCATCTGAGCTGAACCCTGGCCTCTTCATCAGGTACTCGTGGACGCTCAGAGCTGCCTTTGCCCCTTCGCCAGCGGCAACAACGATCTGCTTCTCGTGCACATTGGTCACGTCGCCGGCCGCAAACAGTCCAGGGACGTTCGTCTCGCAGACGCAGTTGACCTCAATCTCCCCCCGATCTGTTAGGTTGACAATCCCTTTCAGGAACTCGCTGTTCGGTTTCAGACCGATCTCGACGAATATCCCATTGACTCGGAGCGTCTCCTCACGTCCGCTTGTTCTCTCGCGTATCCTTAGCCCCTCGACCAGCTTGTCGCCCAGGATCTCGACGACATCGAAACCTGTTCGCTTCTCAAGGTTGGCCAACTTCTCCGCCTTTTCGCGGATCACGGCGTCAGCGCGCCACGGGCTCCTTGAGATGATGTACACCTTTGTGGATACGTGGGCCATTTCTATCGTCGCCTGCACCGCCGAGTTGCCTCCGCCGACGACTGCGACATCGCTGTTTGCGAAGAGCGGACCGTCGCATGTGGCACAGTAGGAGAGCCCTCTTCCAATCAAGCCTTTCTCGTTCGGCAGCCCGAGCTCTCTTGGCTTCTTGCCGGTCGCGACTATGACCGTCCTCGCAACGATATCACGCCCCCCTTCCGTCTTGATTGCGAATCCATCATCACCGACCGAGACCGAATTGACCTCATCGGCGACAATCGGCACAGGAAACTGCCTGACCTGCTCCTCGAACTTCGAGCTTAGTTCCCGGCCAGTGATGTACTGATATCCCATGTAGTTCTCGATACCGAGAGTCCAGGCCACCTGTCCTCCAATCTCTTTGCTCACGATGCCAGTTTTCAGCCTCTTCCTGGCCAGGTAGACAGCCGCGGTCATTCCCGCTGGTCCAGCACCTATGATGCAGCAGTCTAGAACCCCCTGGATCTCGGCCGGCATGTCAAGGGTGAACATTGTTCTGGAGATTCAGGCACTGCGTTATTATTGTTGTGCAGAACGGAGGTGTATGCTCATCGGGGGCATGGACAACCAAATCATGCCGGTCGCAAACCTTGAAATGAATCGAGGCCAATCCGCCGGCGAACGGTGCTCACATGGACAGCTTCGGTGGTTCATATGACAGATCGCTCGTGCGCTCGGCGCGCGTTGTGATGAAGGACGTCCTCGGGTTGCGGAAGGACGAACGAATGCTCGTGATATCTAACCCGAACTCTGATTCCAGACAGATATCCGAGGCTCTCTACGATGCCGCCCTGGAGGTTAACGCAGCCCCGGTTCTGCTGTTCCAGAGGGAGAAGGGGCAGTTCGATTTCCTCGAGTATGAGGGGGTGAAGGCGATCGAATCGAACCCCGATGTCGTGATCTCCATAAGCAAGGACAGGCTGGGAAAGGACCGGTATGGCATGAAGCACGGTTACAGAGGCAAGAGGCGGTACAATCACATCTTCGATTTCCTCCATGAGGAGAAGAAGATGAGGACTTTCTGGTCGCCGGGCACTACCGTCGACATGTTCTCGAGGACCGTACCCATAGACTACGCACAGATGCGGAAGGACTGCGCGCGTATGACCAGGATATTGGCACTTGCCGACAGCGTCACGGTTACGGCACCCGGAGGGACCGACGTCAGCATCGGCGTGAAGGGCAGGATTGGAAGGAAGGACGACGGGGATTTCAGGAAGCCGGGCCAAGGCGGCAACCTCCCCTCAGGCGAGGTCTATGCCTCCCCTGAACTCGGCGCGATGAACGGCACGATCGGGTGGGACGGGTCCATCGTGACAAACGATGGAGAGATCATCATCAAGAATCCCATACTAGCCTCCGTCAAGAGCGGATACATCTCGCGCATCTGGGGAGGCCGAGAAGCACAGGAACTCGAGGAAGCTGTGAAGACCGGGGAGCGGAAGGCCATCGAGGCCGGGCGGAAGGGACAGATGAAGCCATCGACCGCCAAGCAGTATGCCAAGAACGCCTGGGGGATCGGGGAGCTAGGCGTCGGTCTGAACAGAAAGGCCAGAATAGTAGCCAACATGCTCGAGGACGAGAAGGTCTACGGCACGTGTCACTTCGCGATTGGCAGCAACTACGATGGAGATCAGGAAGCGATGATCCACCTGGACGGCCTGGTGAAGTCGCCGACCATCACGTGCGTCCGCAAGAACGGCAGCGAGATGCCGATCATGGTCGACGGAAAGCTCTGCTGGGACTGAGCGAAGTTTAAGTTGCGGTCAGCGGTTACACGGTCGATGTCCGCACCCATCAGGCCGGGGGTGATTGACGACGACCGATATGATCGTTCCAGGCGCGTGTCTTGGCTGGATATGGGAGCGATGTCGAGAGCTCGCGTCCTCATGGTCGGCGCAGGGGCTCTTGGGAACGAGGTCGCCAAGGATCTAGTGTTGTCAGGGTTCAAGAATCTCACAATCGTCGACATGGATCACGTAGTGGGATCGAACCTCAACAGATGCATGTTCTTCACCGAGGAACATGCCCGAACCAGAGCCCCCAAAGCGGACGTGGTCGCTCAGGGCGTCAGGGCTCTCTCGCCCGGAGCCGAGCCCTCGGCAATTGTCCAGAGGATCGAGGAGATGGGTCCGGCGATCTTCAGAGACCATGACATAGTCATGGGCTGTCTGGACAACATCGCGGCCAGGCTCCACGTGAACTCCAATTCGTACTATGCAGGCAGAATCTACGTAGATGGCGGCATGGATGGGTTTCTCGGCAAGGTCATGGTATCGCATCCACCGGAAGGCGCTTGTCTGCAGTGCGGAATGAACAGGACTCATTCGAAGGTTGCATCCCTGCGCTACAGTTGCACAGGAAAGGATGTTGTGTTCCACGAGCCAAGGCTGGCCGCTGAGATTACCACCACAAGCGTCATCTCTGCGGTGATGGTTAGGGAGGCGTTGAAGGTCGTATCAGGCAGGAAAGACCTGTTGCTCGCAAATGCTTTCTACTATGATGGACAGAGGAACATTTCCGAGGAGATCGAGGTCTCTCGGGACCCCAACTGCCCCGTGCACTCGCAGCGAGTTTGAACAGCTACAGGTATGCGAAAACCATTTAACCTCGCTTACTGTCCAGAATAAGCGGTGGTTTTCTGGTCATCAGGATCAAGGTGAAGAACGCCGAGACAGGGGCCGCGGTCGAGATGGAACTAGAAGGCGAGAACACGATCGACGAGGTGATCGAGAGTGCCGCGACTTTCTGGAACAAGGACATGGGAGCCTATGTACTGCGCAAGGGCAAGAAGGTGCTCAGGGGTGGGAGCTCGTTATCGGACTCGGGAATACGCGCGGAGGACGTCCTCGAGCTGATCCCGGACCCCGAAGGTGGCTAAATCGGATGCCACTGCCGCTTGATGTCCTGCGGTTGAGGATCAAGAACGAAATCGAGATGTGTCAGCGCGAGCTCAAGCACCACATCTCAGTGAGCGACCCGACCCTGTCCTGTTTTCCGGTGAAGGTCAGCGTTACCCTGCTTCGCGTCCCAGGACCGGACTGGGAGGAGGGCAAGGTCGTCCACAGGTTCGTGCACAGGCTTGCGATCATCATCAGCCAGGACTATCCGACGGAGAAACCCATAGTCAAGTGGCTGACTCCCATATTCCACCCGAATATCATGTCCCCGGAGGACGGAGGCTACGTCTGCACGAAGCTGCTGGAAAACTGGGACTTCAGCTCGAATCTCATGACCTTCATCAAAGGTGTCGAATCTCTCTTAACGACCCCCAACCCGAAGAACCCATTCGGGAACGAGTCCTGTACTCGCGCGGCCGCGTACTTCAACAGGAACAGATACGCACCCCCACTTGTGATGAACCAGTCGGACAGACGGATCAGGGTTGTAGGTGATGCGGATGGCTAGGCCTAGGATTGTCCGCGAGACCAGACGCCGCATCCCGGAGGTTGAGCCTCCGAAGTGCCGCAAGCTGAGACCGCATCAGTGGTTCAGTCCCGCGGAGAAGGATCAGTTCGCGGTGAGGGCG
>Ga0316622_100000008_pt1 | contig 71648 bp, 106 predicted proteins | sample OWC_Aug_OW2_C1_D_FD_207646 | JGI IMG/M metagenome (GOLD analysis project Ga0316622, IMG submission 207646) | Wetland soil microbial communities from Old Woman Creek delta, Ohio, United States - OWC_Aug_OW2_C1_D5_C | ecosystem: Environmental > Terrestrial > Soil > Wetlands | place: USA: Ohio... | reverse complement strand
GCCCGCAAGATCAGCACGGCGTTCCGCGCTGGCGGCATCAAGGACATCCTCTGCGAGGATGTGGTTACGCTCACTGAATCTGGAGAGATACCGACAGGCGAGGCAGACGTGGAAATCACCGAGGCGCAGGACTTCTAGGAGGATGATATGGCTACCAACCGCAACCTGCCGCCCTGCTCTGGCACCAGATGCCTGGGCTGCGCCCGCGTCCCGCCCTGCCAGGACTTTCACTGTTTGACTTGCAAGGATTACCCTCCGGGGCGAGGCCATCGGGGCTGCCCATGTTGGATGCCCAAGACTGCCGCCGAGGAGGCGCAGCTATCGGCAAGCCTGGCCCAGACCAAGAAGAATAACGAGATCGCCGCGCGGGCCCAGGCCAAGACCGCCAGCCGCTCCGCGATAGGTGGTGGAGCCATCAATGGGCGGGTGGTGTGTGGCGGAAGACGACGCGGGAGATGACACATGAATAGGAACGATTACGGGCCGCGCAAACTTCATAGCCAAAACCAGTTCGATGGGCCAATTTACCGCAGCTATCGCCCAGGTCTGTATCGGGTGTTTTGGGAAGATTACCCGGCGCTTAGTGCCGGCGCGGAGAAAGTTGAGCGCGACACCGACTCCGAGCGGCGGGCACTCGCCAGCGAAGAGCTGGTTGGTGCCGCGGCAAAGTTCGAATTCGAGGCGCGCCGCCCGGCGCAACAGTTCCTGCGGCAACAGGCCAGTGCGCTGCTTGCTATCGGCTGTTTCAACTACGCCGAGGCATACCTACTGCGCGCCATCGCCGATGCCCTGGATCGAGCAAAAGGAGAGGCGACATGACTGACTTTGATGCCATCGACAACCGCCCGGTTGACCCTGGTACGCCTGTCCTGGTGACTGCCGGGAAGCTGGCGGAGTTAGAGCGCGATGTGTTGCTGGCGCAGGCGGTGAGGAAGGTACTAGAGAGTGGAAAGTGGGATGCTATGGATTGCAGATTTGAGGCGGAATGGCAAAAACAGGATGGGCGTCCAGTTGTGCCGGAATTAGTCTGTGCCATCGCCGCCGTCCTGGAAGCCGAGCAGAAGGAGAGGCGACATGACTGACTTTGATGCCATCGACAATCGCCCAGTTGACCCTGGCGAGCTCGTCCTAGTGACTGCCGGGAAATTGGCAGAGCTAGAGCGCGAGGCCACCCTGGGAGTGTTGGTCAAAACGCTACCAGTCGGTTGGCGGTTGCACAGGTGGAGGTTCGTGAGCGGCAGTTCCGGCGGATTCTCATATTGGTACGTGACAAGCAACATTGGCGAATACCGCGCCGAGACGCCCGAGGCGGCAATACGGGCCGCCCTCGTTGCCGAGCATCTCGTGCCGCAGGAACCGAAGGGGGATCATGCCAGTTAATGCGTATGACCGGGCCCTCAAAGAGATCATCGCAGACCTATCTGACCGCCGCGGACTTCGGCAAGAATGGGAGCAGATTGACCCCGCTACCATTGTGGGGATCAAGACGGTCTGGCGAGAGATACTGTCCCGCCACCTCCTGCCTCGAAACGGCGGCAAGCCCGCGGCAAGTAAGCGTCAACGGCCCGTAACGCTCGTTGACTTGGCGCGCCTGTTTGCTGAGGCATGGAGTGAGTATAACGGGTATTTGAGGGGCTTGTCTGGGCTGACCTTGAGCAAGAATCCTGGCGAGGCCACGCTGCTGTTGCTGGAGGTTCTTGAACACGCCGCGGTGCGCGTGCTGGATGAATCCGTGGTGGACAAGAAGGGCCCCCATGTGTGATTATGCGGGAATGACGGACGACGAACTAAACACGGCTATTGCCGAGAGGCGCGACGGTTTTTATCTTCGTTTTGGGTTTCACAACGGACAACATGACTATCTGCACGACAAAGAAGAGACATTGCGGGCTCTGCAGGAGCTGCCGTTACCTCCTATGAAGGCGTGTATGTTGTCTGCTGACGCTGATTCGATGCCCATATTCATGCACTATACGTCCTACTTTAGTGTTACCAACAGCTTCCGCACGATCTGGTTGGCATGGTTGGCATGGAAAGATGCGCAGAGAGCGGCGCGCCATACTGGCGCCAAGGGCACTCGTGAGCGCGATCAACTAGCAGCAGTAAAGTCCTATTACCATTGGCTTTGTGTGGAGATTATCAGGCTACGCCACAAGAAACAGCGCACGCTGAAAGAATTGGTTGAGATGGATCACCATGAGCGACAGGTTCATGCGCTTGAAGCTCACTATGGCTGGTCCCATCTCAACAAACTGGAAAGGAGAGTTAGATGATTGAGACCCGTCACATAGTCATAGCCTTGGTCAGTTTCCTTGTAACTATTGCCCTGGAGCTGCTTGTCACGCAGATGCTGCGCCGGCGGAAGAAATAGCGTGGCTCAGAGGAGTTGAATGTGATCCCTTGGATGTTGGCCATGCTACTGACCCTGACCATGCTCCAGCCCGTGGTCGGTAGCGCCACACGCTATGACACCGGGCTCGTGACGCGCAATGGCCAGGCGTTTGACCAAAGCGCAATGACATGCTCTGTGGATGACCGGCTGTTTGAGCGGCTCGTCGGCAAGACGCTGGTAGTATGCAATGCCGGCGACTATTGTATCTTGTGCACGGTCGCGGATAGCGGATACCTGGATGAAGATGAACAAGTCTCCGAACAATTCATGTTCGTAGACTTGACACCTGCCGCGTTCTGGGAGCTACGCCGCGGCTTGACGGCGGCGCAGGACAACGATGGGCGATTGCCAGTCACAATATTCGTGATTCCCTAAGGAGAAGAAGATGGAAAAACCTGCATTCAACAAAGATACACGTTGCCCGAAGTGCGGCTATACAGCGGCGATGGAAGTTCGATATTGCGGCAGTATCGACCATGAGTGGCTAGATTGCAAATGCCATCGCTGTGGATTTTCTTTCGGTAGATTCGATTGCCTTGATGCACAGTCGGAATGTGGTGACGAGAACGAGTTTTTAGACACCAAAAGAAGGGTACGCTGCACTCTCCTGCGCGGCCATGCTGGCTGGCACTATTGCCAAGACCAGACGGGAAACTCAGCCTGGACGTGGCCGAATAAGAAGGACGGGCATACGTGCGGGGAGTGCGCACATTGGCACGCCACGAGCCGGTCAGGAGAATGTGACCAACGCTACGGTTCCGGCATGAACATCGTGGGCAAAGAAGATTCGCTTGCTGATAGGTGCGACAACTTCATACCCCGCGACCCCGCCCCGCTGCCGTGCCCGTGGTGCGGTGAGATGCCGATAGTAAATACAGCGGACTACGGAGAGGGGCGCATTTATTGGGTTTCTTGCAAGAACAATGAATGCCAAATTCATCCAAGGGCATGGCAAGGGAAAGCAACCGCAGCCGAAGCCGTCGCCGACTGGCACAAGCGCGCTTGATGAGAGGAGGAGAAGATGGATAGGCCCAGGTTCACAAAAGAGCAGAAGTGCGCCAAATGTGGGCGAAGTGATTGGAGAGTAAAATCGCAAAACGATTGCGACGGGCTATACCTGCTCTACATCTGCGGCTGTGGCCATACCTGGCAGACCCAGACCGCCGACGCGCAGCAGGAGGAGCCAGCGTTCTACTACTGCCCAAATTGCTCCAGATTCACTGGGTGTCCTGGGGCGAAAGACAAGATGACATGGACGATTTCATGCCGCGCTTGGACGCGCATAACTGATGATGCCGACGCGCAGCAGGTGGCGGAGCAAATGCCCGTCGGCCCATGTACACCAGCTTGCGCCGATTACATTACAGACACGCAAGGGCTAGCGTGGATGCTATGCCAGTCATGCGTATACTATCAAGTGTCAGGAGGATGCAACTTGGGACACACGGCAACGCCAACTCCAAAGGAAGAACCCATAATACTGGCCCGCGCCTATCCAGACGCCACTCCTCCGGCGCGTGTGTGCGGAGAATGCGCATACTGGATGCGCCATGTGGCACGCGACCTGGGCAACTGTGTGCACCCAAAGCGGACTTGGCGCAATGCCCCACTGCACGCCAAGGCGTGCCCGGGCTTCAAATTGCACGGCCAGGAGCATACATGCGGGGAGTGCGTGCATTGGCTGCGCCGGGGCAATGACTCTCGCGGATATTGCCGTTGCTCTACGCCCGGAGGTGCACCATGCGTTGAACAGTGGCGCGCGTGCGTCGCCTTCGCGCCCATCGCCACAGACCCTAACGCGCGACTGCTGCCGTGCCCATGGTGCGGAGAAGCGCCAAGGCTGCTTAGCTATAAGACCGATGGCGGGCGCGAGCGGTATGCGATATCGTGCGAGAATGACGATTGCGAGTGTGTCGCCGAAACGGTGTACTTTGACACCGCGGATCAGGCCGGCGCCGCCTGGAACAGGCGCGCCGCGTAATTGCCACCAACAGTAAGGGGCAACATGCTGCACAGACTAATCGAGAAGTACGTCAACCGAAGCAAGCGCCGTCGCTGTCATTGCTCAATGGACGTATTTGAGTACAGCAAGACGCACTCAGATGCGGAAACGATGGCGTTCTGGGTGGGGCTGTGCTACGGGCTGCATGGCAAAAAAGCTGTCTTCTTCCTGCCAGCTATTGGTCTGAGCGGGCTGGTGCGGCTTGCTACCGCAAACGATGTTTGCGACGGAATTGCCAATGTCATTTGCTTGTTCGCAGAAACAAAGGAGGAGTACGTCGAGACTGTCGGCGGTATTGCCGCAGGAGCGGCGAAGGAAGCTCTCAAGGGTAAGTGAGAAAGGGGGTGATAAAATGTGGCGTATTCCAATCGGCTTTGGGATGATGCTGTCGGGCATCACGCCCCGGACTAGCAACTATAACTATGACCGGCTGTTCCTGGGCTTCCTGCTCATGATGAGCGGGTTTGCGGGGCTGTAGGAGGAAAGCATGAGACTTGAACTGGTCGTGTTATTGGCGGTCATGGCCCTGTCCATGACCGGCTGTAGCGAAGGGGAAGTGATGATGGCACTCATGCCCCCGCTATGGCCGCTGTACATCACGTACAAATTGATGGATGCCACCAAAAGTGTGTGGGACAAAAAGGAGGACGATAAGTGATGAAGTACGAGAAGTGGGTAACTTTGGTGTTGGCGCTCCTGATTGCGGGCCTGTACGTCCTGCCCGCACAAGCTCAGGAGCCGCCGTACATCTTGCAACGTCGGCTCATGATTCAGAACGGCAGATTGCTGGTTGACCCGCGCATCACGCGAGTCAACACCCTGTACGGGTCGTACTACGGATTGAATCCGTGGATGAAACAGCAGTGGCGGTTGTATTCGCCGCTGCAAGCTTACCGGACTTGGAGGTAGAATGAAGAGAATTGTTGTAGCACTGTGTTTGCTGTTGGCGCTGGCCACCACGGTCAGTGCGGACGGGCCGAGCATCACCGACTTGGTGCAGAAGGTGAATGCCGGGATCATCACGCGGAGCAACTTCCAGAACTTTATATCCGACTCAGCCAAGATGGTCGGATATGGTTCGGGGGCGACCCGGTACGTCTATAGCACCGGGGCCGGTGGCTACTCGTATACCGGGGCGAATGGCTGGCAGATGGCAGTGAACGAGTCAGCCCCATTCCTGGCGGAAGTCACGGCCTTGGGGATGCGCTTCAAGAACATGACCGGCGTCTTCTGGGCCGCTGGCATGGCGGCTTGGAGTTACGGTCAGACCTACGACCAGCGCGGCTTTAGGCGTCAGCCTACCAGGGACTAGGAGAAAGGCCCATGCGCAACGCATGGGCCACCCTACTTTAGGCAGAAAGAGGAGGAGTGGTAAGATGCAATCTGAAATTGCGTGGCTGGAAATTGCCGAGTCCACGGTGTTCATCGCCTTTCTGTTCTTCACGACGCAACATTTCTGCTCGCTGTTCTGGACATACCTATGGCGCAAGTTCTGGGATCTGGCGCGCTACCTGGTAGAGAATTCCAAGTGCGCCGCACGGTGGGATCGGTTCATGCACCAGGTCGCCGAGTATTGGTATCCAGTGAACAGGAATGCGAGGAAAGGGCCATGAAGATCTTCGTGTGCAGCCCCCCGACTCTCGGCGAGCGGGTTCGGGCATACATCCGGTACCTTGAGTCGAACGGCCATAGCGTTGTAAGCCTCCAGTCGCCCGAATTGAATAAAAGCACGAGCGAGGAGACCTGCGTGGCCGCCCTGTTGGCGATGTCTGCCGCCAACGAGGTTCAGGTGGCTTGGGATGGCCAGGATCAGGGCGTGCTATTCTTCCTGGGCGCAGCATTCGCCCTGGGCAAGGCCGTTCGCCTCATCCCATTTCTGACACCGTGCCTGGCAGATAACGGGCCCAAATTCTTCATCCGGTTGATGCAGTGGATGGATGGCAATGAGTGGTGGAAAAAGATCAATCGCGCGGTCATCGAGAACAAGCGCAAGGAACAAGAACAGAAAGGAGAGGTCGTATGACGCACAACGAGGAACAGGAACGCAACAGGGAGCGGGAGCGACAGCGCAGAATGAGGAAATGGTTCCGTGTTCTCAGCGAGGCGAGAGTCTTTTCATCTCCGCCCATCGACGAGTCGCTGAAAATGGGCGCGAGAGTCTACCACCCCGGGCCATTCTGGAATGTGATGGGCCATTACGTCGTCATTGTGGCCTCGCTGACGATGGGTATCGACTGGTCTGCATACATCGGGGCCACAGAGGCGCACGGCCTCACGTCGACTGCGATTGAGCTCGTTCTGGAGTCCGGCGACAAGCTGTCCCGTGAGCAGGCCGTATTCTTCTTCCCGCATCTGCGCAAGCTGCCGTACAGATCATGAAAGGGTCTATCGCGTCGGGCCCACTACGCGCCGGGGGCTCCTATCTATGGGTGCAACTACCCTGTGACGTCCAGGGAAAGTGCATTGAGTTCCGCGATAAGTATGGATATTGGCCGCTGGAGGTCGTTGTGCCACAGGGAACTGCGTTGAATTACCCGTGGTTCGATGCCAATGGCATTGTTATCGTGCAGCATCCACAGGCGGTATACGCCTGCGTCGGGCCGGTCGGAGAGAAGCCTGGCCAGCCCAAGGATTTGTAATGGGGAGAAAAATGAACATAGCACTGAAAGCCATCCTGGGAGATCGAGTCGTAGCATATCACCCGCTACTGGCGAAGCTATTCGGCAGCGTCGAGGCCGCGTTGTTCCTCAGCCAAATGCTCTACTATCTCGATAAAACGACCGCGCCGGATGGATGGGCCTACGAGACCCGGGAGAAGATCACTGAGGATACCGGGCTGACCAGACATGCGCAGGATAGGGCCCGGGCGATTTTGGCTTCCCTCGATGTGCTCAAGGAAGAGCGCCGCGGGGTTCCGGCGACAATGCACTACTGGGTGGATGTCGATAAACTGGAGGAGCTTATCTGCGCACACACCAGTGGGAAGAGCCCGCCCAGTTTGCCAGCATCCGACAAACTGGATTGCCAGCATCCGACAAACCAGTCTGTCGACGGGGGGCAAACTATTCAGAGAGTTCCACAGACTTCTACAGAGGAAGAGGCGGCGACAAACATTGAACCAGCCCAACTGAAATGGCAGCAGGTCAGGGGTGGCGCCATCAACTATATCGACGGAGAGCAGATCAATGCGCTGATTGACGAGTTCACCTCCGAGTGGGTTGTGGCCGCCATCGATGAGGCCAACCGCTGCAAGACAAGCCCGTTCGTATCCCTAAAGTTCGTGGAAGCCATCCTGCGCCGCTGGAAGGTCGACGGGTTCAAGGCCGCGTTCAAAGGCAGGGGCAAGCCACAGGAGCGGGATGGGCCGGCGACAGTGGCCGTGACCGGGGCGATGCTTGACCAACTCTTCAAGGAGGCCCAATGATACCCAAAGGAACTGGCCCCGCAGAACTCTTTAGCCTCGCCGCGGAACAGGGCGTGCTCGGCAGCCTCTTGGCTGACCAAGATGGCTCGACCATTATCCAGGTCAGAACCATCCTCGACCCGCATGACTTCTTTATCGAGGCCCACGCAGAGCTATATGGGGCCATGCTCTGCCTGGCAGATCAGTCTCGCAAGACCAACACCGTCAACATGGCCGAGGAGTTGGAGCGGCGCGGCATTCTCGACCAGGTAGGTCTGGCCAGCACTAGAGGATCGTCCTATCTGACGTATCTCGTTGGTGCAGTTCCTATCTATGCCCATGCCGCCGAGTATGCCCAGACGGTGCGCCGCTACTCCCTGCGCCGCGGGCTGCTCGGATTCGCCCAGAGACTGGCGCGAGCATCGCACGACACAGACGACCCAGAGGTTATCATTACGTCTGGGCTGACCGACCTGGCGGGCATGGGCAGCCGCGTGCGCGCCGGCCTCATCAGCGCGAGCGATGCGGTGGATGAGTTCGAGCCCAAGGCGCGCCAGTGGTTGTCAAATCCACAAGATGTCTATGGCATCCCGAGCGGGCTCGTCGACCTGGATCGCATGACCGGCGGGCTGGAGCCAACTGAGTTTGTGCTCATCGCCGGTCGCCCCAGTGTCGGCAAGTCGGCGCTTGCGCTGCAGATTGCCCGCCACGCCGCCGAGACGGGCCATCCGGTGGCCTACTTCAGCCTGGAGATGAGCTTGCCCAGGATCATGCTCCGACTGGCATCCTCAGTGGCGCAGATAGATAGCGATGCCATCCGCCACGGCAAGGTGGGCCAGAATGAGCCCAAGCTGTGGGAGGCGCTCGCACATATCACCCGGTTGCCGATGTGGTTCCATTGCGTGGCCGGAGTGACCGTCGGGCAGATCGACCACGAGATCGCCAAATTGCGCGCCAGCCAGCAGGTGGACATGGTCGTCATTGACTATATCCAGTTAATGGGCGGCGAAGGCGACAACGAGAACCTCAAGCTGACGCATATCTCCAATGGCCTGGCCAGGTTGGCCAAGGCGCACAATGTCGTCCTGGTCGGCCTGTCGCAATTGAGCCGGTCGGTGGAGTCCAGGCTGGACCCGCAGCCCAAGCTGGCCGACCTGCGGGGCTCTGGCAGCCTGGAACAGGACGCGGACAAGATTCTGTTCCTGTGGCGCGACCCCAAAGAAGAAGAACTGTCAACCAACGGGGAACAGGATCAGATGGCGGCATTGCGCCTGAAGAAGAGACCGCGTTCAGCGCCGATGTGCCTGGCCAAGAACCGCGATGGCATATCGGGCATCGCCAACCTGGAACTGCTATTCTGGGGCCGCTATCAGACATTCCTGTCGAAGGCGGAGCATGTCGATGAGCCATTCTAGGTCGGCGCAGAACATACAGTTTGTACAATGGGCCGTGGGCGGCGTGACCCTCTGCGTCGAGGGCGATGAAGAGCACCTGACCCTAGCGCAATTCGAGGCCAAGCTGGCTATGGCCCGCCGGCTGTTTTCAATCGACGCCGGGGATTATTGGGTTGACAAGACCGACGAGTTTATCTACCGCATGATTCAGCGGGCGGGGGCAGTGTTTGGCGCGGCCCATGCTCTGGATGCGGCGCACGAGGCGTTCGACCGGATGATAATCGGTGTGCCGCTTAGGGGAGAACAAGCTATGTTGGAGCACAAGTCATGACCATAGAGCCGACCATCATAAGGGTGTTCCCACGCAGGACATCGTTCACGCCGACCGATGCCCTGGCGCTCGTGGGGGATCCCGGCCTGTGGCTACCCGAGGCCGAGGAGGTACATGTCTCCTGTACGTTTACCTGGGATGAGCCAGAATGCGAGAGACTGTGGCAGGCGTGGTCTCAGTATTATCCCAAGGTCAAGTATGGTGGGCCGGCGTATAGCTCTCCCATTATGACGTTCACGCCCGGAAGATATGTAAAGGAGGGCGTAACGTTCACGTCCAGAGGATGCAACAACCGCTGCCCATGGTGCCTAGTGCCAGATCGCGAGGGCCTGTTGAAAGAGATGCCCATTGTTCAGCCGGGACACATTATCCAAGACAACAATCTATTGCAGTGCTCGCATTGGCACCAGGAACGGGTCTACGCCATGCTCAAGGTGCAGCGCAGAGCGGCGATATTCTCGGGCGGGCTGCAAACATCCCTGCTGGACGATTGGGTTGTGGAGCAGTTCGCGGGGCTGCGCATCAGCAAGATATTTGTGGCCTGCGATACAGACGGTGGGCTGGACGCCCTACGCGAGGCGATGCAGCGGCTCCGGCATGTCTTCCCAGATCCCTGGGTGATGCGGCGCACGGTATCTTGCTACGTGCTTATCGGTAGAAATGGGATAGACTCAGAAAAGGATCGCCTGCGTGCGGTCTGGGATACCGGGGCGATGCCGTTTGCCCAATTGTTTCAACCGCCAGACAAGGTTATCCATTACGACCGTGCTTGGCGCGAACTGGCTCGCGCATGGTCAAGGCCGGCGATCATGAAATCTATGTTGGGAGGTGCTGCAGATGGAGCAAAGAGTGGGCGGAATGCGAATCATTCCGGCGTGCGAAGTGACAAAGATCACGTTGTTCCCCAGGGTACGGCAGTGGGAGATCAGCTTGGCCTGCGGGGGTAGATTGAGGGCCGCCGTTTTCAGCGCAGATGAGGACAACGTCTACGCCGACGACTCGCTCTCCTTTACCTGCAACAGGCTTTGCGACAAAAAGCCCCGGTGCGTCGTGGGCTATGAGCAACCGAAACAAAAGGAGACTTGATGAAGATTGAATTGACCGCATTGGGGAATCTAGTCGCGGGCAGATTAAAGATGCTCCCCGGGGGTCCGTCCAGGGTCACGGACAGCGATCTGGATGTGATCGACACCGGCAAGGCATGGACACTCGCCAATGATGTGCTCCTGTTCGTGGCGGGCGAATTTGGCGCCCTGGCCGAGGTAGAGGAACTCACCGTCGCCAAGATCGCCGAGGCGCTGTTTGAACACGTCTCGGGCGTCCCCGCCCCAGTGCTGGAGGAGATCGTCGCGGGCTTCGTCGAACACGAATTCCTGGTCGCAACTGGATATCCTGCTGATACCCTCATAGGGTGGGTGTGCGGCGTGAACCTGGCCGAGCATCCGCGCCGGCTGGAGCTATTGCGCATCCTGACCAAGAGCCCGCGCACGGCCAAGGAATTGCGGGCCGACCTGGGGAACCTCCCGGTGATGACCCTGCGCCACCACCTGATGCCGCTCGTGGAGATGGGCTTTGTCCGTTCTCACCGCGCGGGCAAGCGCATGGAGTATGAGGTGGATCGCGGCATGGTCGCAGTGTTCTGCCGCAGGATGGCCAAGGTGCTGGATTGGAGATTCTCATAATGGCCGAGCGCCCCTTTGCCGACATGACAACACCAGACCTGGAGAAGGTCGTCAAATTCTATGACGCCATGTATCAGCTTAACGACGCCCAGATCGAAGCCTGGTTTGCAGCCAAGAGAGAGTTGAGACTGCGCGAGCTTGTTATCATCGGCGCACCCCGAATACGAGAGGAGGATCATGTCTAACGAGATATTGAGCGCCCTGTTGGCGCCCATCTTCAGAGGACAAGGTTACGAGACCCGTGTGTGGGATATGGTCAATAAGCCGCTTGTGGTTACCTCTGAAAAGGATCTAGCGACGGCCTTGGCATCAGGAGCCAAGAGGTTCGTCCCGTTCGTGCAGTTGGGCAACGGCCAGGGCTATTCCACCGCTGTCGGCCTGGTTCAGACAGGCAAGCAACCAGGTGACTACGACGTGTGTTTCTTTCCCTTGCCGCCGACACTCGTCGCTGCTTGGGAGTCGGGGTGCTATGCTCTTTGGGCTATGTCCGAGCCTCTTCCCAGGGATGTAACCAACCAGGAGGTTCTGTTCAGGCCGCCACTTGGATGTAAAGAGAATATTTCCTGCGTCGCCACCAAATGGTTCTTACCCATTCCAGGAGTAGATGGCTGCCATGCTTTGCGCTGGAGGCCCGACCTCATCTACCGCGGGAGAGACGTTTGGGCTGCCAGCCTTGTCAACCGGCAAGTGATTGAACTAATCCTATCTCGCCCGCCGGTGATGGGCAGAACTGGCCAGGGAGTTCTCGACCGCGTAGAGGGCGAGCTAGAGGTGATACTGGCCCTGCGTGAGGCGGGACTGTCCACGGGAACAATTGAACTGATATTCGCTGAACAGCCCATTGGCGACCCGTACCGCCCCGTTAGCTCTCCGGTTGGGGCGCTCACCCTGGTTGATGTGTTCGCCTCGTGGGTTCTAACAGCCGTGCGCGAGAACATGGCAGACTTTCCATACGAGATCAGACCCAACATCCTATGGTTCTCTCTGAGCCAGGCAGCTACCGACTGGCTCCAGGCCCGTCGCCTGTCCGGCGAAACTGCCTTGAGCGCGCCAGAACTATCCCGCGCGGCTGCGGAAACATCACAATCTGTCTCTCTGGGCCGCGGATATTACTTCGTCGGCCCAATGAAGACCAAACTTGGCAGGACGACCCACAATGCTTTTGGCATTGACCTGAACTTGGCCTGCCGTGCGGGCTTGGGCACAATATCCAAGACAGATCGCGTTGTGGCCTGATTACCGCGCGCGTTAGGTAGGGACATAATAGGTGGGTGTCGCTTGACCTACATCCGTCCATGTAGTAAACTCTATGTAGAAGGGAGGTGATAAAGATGATGTCTTCAGAAAAGCGTCTCGCTGCCGACAGGATAGCCCGCATTTGCCTGGCGTCTCTCGTGGGCGTTGGGCTGCTCGGGGTCGCGGCAGATGGCAATCCGCTGGGATCCCTGGCCGCGCTGATTATGTGGCTCGTTTCAGCCGAGGCCATCGGCATCGTGTCCAGCCTGGCACTGGCTGTGATCCGCAAGATTTGGCCTAGCATCAACGAGGACTATGCCTGGATTGCGGCCATCCTGTTCGCCGCAGTAGCCAGCGCCATTGCCCGGCTCGCGATCCCGTGGATTCCGCAGATCCCGACCTGGGTCAACACCCTGTGGCCAGTGATCGTTCTCCTGGGCCAGCAACTGTGGTTCTATGTGACACGGCCAGCAACAGCGTTCCGGGGACTGTACACGCAGACTTAACAATGGAGGGGCCTCTTCCGTCAGGCCCCTCTACAGGAGTTATCATGTCTATTGGAAGAGAAGTCTTGCTACATATCAATGTGGTGTTTGATGAGCGCCGTCACGCGATTGTGATTTCGGGCCTCGAAGTAGATCAGCAATCAGAGCGCACTCTCGGCGTAATGTCTGAAGAGTTAATGTTCGATCCAACCAGCGGCGGGTTTTCCCTGACTTGCCTCGCCGAGTCTATCGCCGAGGGGCCCTTGGCACAAGAGATGGGCCGTAGGATTCTAAAGGCCCTGCGCCAAATACGTGACGAGCTGGAAGATGTTCGAGAACTGCAGAAGCGCGGAACATATCGTGGTGATGTCGATGCCTAACAAACGTTGGAAAAGGGTGGAGCTCGCCCTGGCCGCCCATTTTGGTGGCGCCCGCGCCGGGCCGCGAGGCAAAGAGGGTTCAGACATCGTTGGCGTAGATGGCCTGGCCATTGAGGTCAAAGACCGCAAACGGTTGGCTACCTGGTTGCTTGCGGCAATGCAGCAGAGCGTTGATGCCGCCGCGCCGAATCAAATCCCCATCGTTATCCTACACCAATGCGGTATGCGCCATGCCGGCGACCTCGTAATGCTGCGCCTCCAGGATTTCGACGACCTTATAGACAAAGGCTGAACCAGATACCCGACAAGAGAGTGGCGGGGGCCCGCTACCACTCTTGTCAGGTACCTGGTTCAGCCTCGAACGGTTATCTGCCGTTCGCCTCAGACTTCAGAAACCGCGCCGCAACCTCCAGGTCCATGAACCCGGTCATCCGCCGCACCTGCGGATCAAACACCACCACTGGGGTGCCTTTTGTCCAGGTCAATCCCTGCTCCCGCGCAAAGTCCGAGTCGATTTGATATGACCCGGTGCGCACCGCTAGCCGAGTCAGGCCGTGTCTCTCGAATGGCTCGATGGTGGGCTGGTGCCCATGCTCAATGACCCCCACATCAAACGGCTCCGGGGCAAACTCGTATAGGCGCTTGACCGCGTGCGTCAGGTTGAAGCTCGAATTGTACCTGCCGCGGTGTACGCGATAAATCTTATAGCTCTGTCCGGGCAAGATCAAGCGCAGCATCCCGCCGAACCCAGTATACACCAGGCGCAAGTCGGCGCATATCTTGGCAATGCGGTTGTCGTCAGCCACCTTGGTCGTCCAACTGTGGTTGCCATCTCCGACAGCGATGAGTTTAGGACGTAGCCTCTCCAGCCACCGCTGTACAAGGATGAACTGGTCGTCCACTCTCATATCGGTCTCCATGTCGCCAAAGTGGGCCATGACCGACAGGATAAAGTTGTGCGCCGCATCCCCGCCCACATAGGCGTACAGGTTGGGCGTGGCCACAATCAGATCAATGTCTGCCTCTAATGCCCGCAGATCGGTACCCACTGGCCCAACGTGCCAATCTGATGTGAACACAATCCCAATCGGTACCTGGCTGTCGATCCTTGCCGTAACGTCCGACCACGTCTTGCGGAACTTGCGCATCTCGTCGTGTAACGCAATGTAGGCCGCGAGCAACTTGTCTGCATCCGGCGCCTCATGTTGGGGTAAGTCCAACTTGAGCCGGAGATGTTCCTGCAGGCCGTCAGAGATAGCCCGGGCCACGTAGCCTGATCCAGAACTCCAGGATAGCTTCTCGCAACGCCGGTGAACCGCCTTATTGATATCCTCTGGCTCCAGCCCCGTGATGACGGCGATTTCGCACGCCAACTGCTTGGGATTCTTGCCCGAAGCGCGCTGGCTGATAAGCCAGTCATCCAGGGTCTGATTGGGCGGCAAGGTCGCATACTGCCCCGGGATCTTCCATTTGAGTTTGCCCATGGCGATCAGGGACCTAGCTTGTCGACGATATTCAGTATCAGCCCCGCCAGCGCAATCAACAGGGTGATGTACACCGACTGTTGCGATGCCTTGGCCTGCAATGTGATCCGAAAATCACGCAGTTCTTGGAGTTCTGTCTTGAGTGGCGTCAATTCTGCCAAGAGCTCTCTCCTTGTAACCATCTGTGCCGCTTGGTCCTTTAGGGCTTCGCGGAATTGGTTCATTGTGTCAAGGCGATGTGCCATTTGCTCTCGGGCTTGAATCATGGCTTTCTCCGCCTCCGCAAAGCGCATATCCACATAGGCCCGAAGGCTAACAGTGGTGTGTGTTTCGATATCTCCGTTTTTGGTTGTCATGCGATTTCCTCGTAGAGATCAGGATGCGCATGGGAGGATACAAAGCAAAAGCTCCCTGCGGTGCTAGGATTAACCCGTTCATAGTTCAACGTCCAGCGATTGCTCCTGTGTAATATAAGTGTCTGCAGTCATCGCCTGCACGATATATGTATCCGCAGAATGGTTCTGCGTAATGTATACGATAAAACTGACGGTCTCCGGAGGCCCCAAGGATATGAGGCGCCCGATGAAATTCAGCACGCCACTCAATATCCTGCGCACACGCCGTGTGACGGCGCCTGTAGGGGCGAGCACCCCGGCAAGGTTAACTTGATAGAAGCCGGCGAGTTGTGCGGCGAGCGAACCGAGAGTGCTTAATGCGCCATTAAGTGTCGTAGATGTCTTTCGCGACAGTTCTCCGGCGTAGTTCAACCCCCCACTGAGAATCTTGGCTCCGCGCTTGCTCAAGGTTCCTGCGGTATTGAGTGCCCCTTCAATCGCCTGGTAGTATAGATTGGCGATCCTCTGAGCCGCCAGGTCGCCGATACTCGTTAACGCACCTACGACAGTTGTCTTCGTCCGCCGCGAAAGGCTACCCGCCAAACTCATGGCACCCGTGAGATTCGTGCGAACACTGCGGAGTATTGCGCCGCCCGCGCCCAGTGCCCCGGCGAGCAATTTGCGCCCCAGTACACCTAACTGGCCGCTTGATGACAGCACCCCCGAAAGTGCTTTCCCTCCGGTTCGCGTAAGGCTCCCGACCGTTGCCAGTATACCACTTATCGCTGTGGCCGTGCCCTTTGCCAGCGTGCCACTGGTGGCAATTGCCCCATCGAGGGCCTTCTTTATGAGACCTGGTAGCCTCTCGCCAACAACATCACCAATCGAGGACCAGATGCCTGCGAGAGTAGTCGCCGTCCTCTTTTGGATATTGCCGGCATAGGTCAATGCTCCAGCAACTGCAGCCCTAGTTTTGCTGCGTACATCCCCCGCGCTATGCCAAGCCCCTAAGAGAACTAGCTTTGCTTTGCCTCGTAAGCCGCCGACGAAGGTTATCGCGCCGGCGAATACCTGCGTGGTTTTGCGATAGGCGTTTCCAACGAATGCTAGCGCGCCTGCAAGCAACGTCTTTGTCTTATGATAGGTAGCCCCGGCGAATGTTACCGCGCCGTAGCGAAGCGTGCTAGTGCTTCTTCGAATATCGCCAACAAAGGTTAGGGCACCGTCAATTGCCTTGTACTGCAGCCCCGCGACCTTCTCTCCGATGGCAGCGCCGATTGAGCTCCAGATCCCCGTGAGGGTCGTCTTTGTTTTCTGGTAGGTGACACCGGCCAAGGTTGCCGCCCCCGAGAGCACCTTCTTCCCCTTGCCGAGCAGCGTTCCGGCAGATGCAAGCGCCCCTGAAAGCGTCGTCCTTGTTTTCTGGTAGGTGACACCGGCCAAGGCCGTTGCCCCCGAGAGCACCTTCTTCCCCTTGCCGAGCAGCGTTCCGGCAGATGCAAGCGCCCCTGAAAGCGTCGTCCTTGTTTTCTGGTAGGTGACACCGGCCAAGGCCGTTGCCCCTGCGAGCGCCTTCTTCGCCCTGCCAAGTAGTGCCCCCGCAAATGTAAGCGCCCCCGAGAGTGCTTTCTTCCCCTTGCCGACGAGAACGCCTGTCCCCGTCCACTCCCCCACCAGTATAACCACCTTGAATAGCCGCGTAACAAGATTGCCGCTTCCCGACCACACCCCCGCCAGTACGGTCTTTGTGTACATCCAAAGATCGCCGGTGGAACTCCATGTTCCCGGCAGTGCCTTCTTGCCTTTGCCGAGAAGAACGCCCGAGGAGGCTATCGCGCCCGCGAGCGCCTTCGTTCTGAGGCGCACGAGGTCGCCGGCGCTCGTCCATGCACCCTCCAGCAAACGCTTAGCTTTGCGTATCGGGTTGCCGGCAAGTAGCAGGGCTCCAATACGCTCGGTGATTGTCTTTAGCGTAAGAGACCGGAATTCGTTCCACGTACCGTTAGTGATCGTGCCGTTGTTGGCGCTGACCACTTCGGCATAGGCAGTCGCCCCCTCGCCTTCCTCCAGTTGCCACAGTTCAATAGTATTGCCGTCGGCTTCTGGCTTGACAACTTTGGGAGGCGGAGTAAAGTTCACGCCTATACCAAAACGGTCTCCACTCGAAATACGCATCCACGCAATTCCGCCGCGCCAGTAGTCCTGCGGCGGATCGGCGTTCCAATAGCCGATTTGCAGATTGTAGGAGCCATCCGACAGGTACGTGCCAAGGGTATCCTGCACCGAATAGGTGCACCACACTCCATCAATCGCAAAGTACGCCTTCTTGGTGGTATCGTCATAGGTCATCGTGATATGATGCCAGACATCGCGCGATACCTTCTCGACGGTATGCGTCCAAGCCCACGCGCCAGATTGTCCAACGATGGTCATCCAGAGCACATCGGTGATGTATATTTCTTCTAGCCAGCCACCCGGGGACATATCGTCGCCAGGCACTATCTTAGAGATTATCGTGCCGTAGTTCATCCCCTCGTGATGAGTCAGCCAGCAGTCAATTGTGAACGACCCGTCCAAAGGTATGTCATCCAAAGATGAGTCACTGCCGCACTCGATTTTGGTTGAGGAGCCGTTGAACTCGATGAAGTGGCGCACCGGTTCGTTGAGATACAGGATCCCCGCTAGGTGATACCCTGTCTTGCGGATTATGTCACCGCTTGCGGCTAGTGCGCCTTCGAGAGCCTTGATGACCTTCTTTATTGTAGTAACGGCTCCAACAGTCGACAGTACCCCGGCTAGGGATCTGAGAGGCTTTTTGATAGCATCGCCTGTGCTGTCCCACGCGCCAGAGAAGACCCGCTTTACCTTCTTGGCTGAATCGCCGGCAATGCTTGACACGCCCGCCAGTACCTTCTTGCCTTTGGCGCGAGCCTCTCCGGCGAGAGTCAAGGCCCCCGCGGCACTCTGTTCGAGTGTCTGCCCGCTAGCCACTGTGTAGCAGACGGTAATGCGAATGTAGTCTATGTAGACATCTGCATTTGGCCCCGTGGCCATATTGACATAGTGGACGCCGAACGAGCTATCGCGAACCTGCGCTACGGTAAGGCCGGCGCCCCAAGTGTCTGCAGAGCCGCCATACGTCTTGATGGAAAAACTTCCGCCCCAGTTGGTGCTTGTGGCCTTATTGTCTCCCACCCGTGATCCGCCGTAGCATAGTTGCGCCAGGGCGTCACAGCTAGTCCCTCCCAGGCCGTACCCGCGCACCTCTACCTTGATCCCCGCGATGGACGCCGCATTGCTCGGGATAACCGCATCAAGGCCAAAGTTGGTCGCCTGCATGACGTAGGAATAGTCATCGGCATCGTAGCTACTTGCCACAATACTGGCGTAGCTAGTATCAGTGGCCTTGATGTTATTGATGCTCAGCCAAGTATCGTCATCGTATGGCGTCTCTGAAACTGTTGCGGCAGTTCCAGGGTAGTAGGGGCCAACACAGATAATCGCGATTGAGCTTCGCGCCCCGCGCGGCGTAAGCGCGCCCGCTAGATTGCGGAGCAGCTTTCTAACCGGATCACCGGACATCGTAAGCGCGCCCAGTCGTGGCGTCAAGACCTGCTTGCTCGGATTACCTCCCAAGCTCAAGGTTCCGGCGCAAGCCTGCGTCGCTGGAGTCGGACCAAACGCCAGGTATGTCACCCAGCATCCCGACGGGTCTGTATCGTCCATCACGCAAGTGAACCCGCTGGCGTCTATGGACTTTATGTCCATCAGGCCAGCTATAGCATCGTCCTCAACATGGGCATATACGGCGCTGTCATAGCTTGCGCGAGCCGTTTCGGTGTCCGCTAGATTGTCTTCATCAGAGATGGCCATACAGGCCCGTTCCGATGCAGAGCTTGCCGCGCCGATGCTAATCCGGTTGTGCGCACTACTGGTATCTTCCGTAGACAAGGCCCGGTTGGCGCTGGCAAACAGGATGGCTCTCGGATGGAAGCCGACCGTCTCGCTGATGTCGTTGCTGTCCGTCCTAGTCGTTAGGTCGCCTACCGAGTAGCTGCCGCCCTTCAGGCAGATGAAGTAGTAATAGCGGGCGACCCCCTCCAGATGGTTTTGGGTGAAGCCGTCCGCGCCGAACGAGACAAACCTTTCCCGGGAGTTGGCAGTATCGCCAATATCATCACCGTTGTAGCCATACCCGTAGCTGTTGCTTGTGGCCACGCCGTCCTGACTGTAGCCAAAGGCGACGCCTTGCGCACCGCTTCCGGTGGCAAGGCCGATGGTAAACCCCTGGTTCGTTCCAAGGCCAGTAGCTGCGCTATAGGGTCGCCCGACAATGATGACCGCATCCGGCTGGAATCCAACGCCGGTCACGCCGTACTCCCCTGGGGTTGCCGGGGTGACCTGGCTGCCGAGATATACGTTGGTAAGGTCGTCACCGCCCAGCGCCAGGTAGTGAATTCGCGCGGCGATAGTGAACTGGTTATCCACCACCAGGGTAAATCCGTCCGAGTCCATAGACTGCAGATCCATGTCCCCGTCCACTGTCGCCGCGTCGGAGTAAATGGTGATTACGGTGTCGTTGTCTTGTTCACTCGACGCATCGCTAGTCGCTGCCCCATCCAGGCTGAATCCATTGATACAGAACCGGCTGCTGGAGCTAATGGCAGCACCAAAGCCCATATTGATATCGCCGCCACCAACGGCATCGCCGGTATCCGTTGACCCACCCCACCAAAACAGTACGACTTTGGGCTGGAAGCCAACGCCAGTAATGGCTTGGGTCTGCCCAAGCGTCTTGGAGGTATCTATATTGAAGCTGCCGACTTTTGCCGAGTACACCATCTATCAGCCTGCTATCTGTAAGTCCTCTATCACCTGGGCGCGATTAACCGAGCCGTCCACCGAGTGATACAGCCGGTCACTCCCGTCTTCCAGACACATCATGACGCTTTCGACCCGCAGGACATATAGGGTCTTGTTTGATGCGCCAGTCTGCGCATCAATCTTGTCGGCAAGCTGTGTCGCCTGCACAATCTCATCGCCTTGCAGGTCGAACTCGGTTGCTATCTGCGCCCGGGTCCATTCCCCAAGGGCATACAACCTCTCCGCAGCGATGAAACGGTGCAGGTTGAGCTTTCTTCCTGCCTCTACTACCCCGTTTGTCCCGGCCACCCTATCTATCAGGTCAGCCATCCGGAACTCCTTATCAGTTGTGCCAGGGCGACTTGCGCCGCCCTGGTATTGCGTCATCCACCCGCCGTGCAGGTCAGTTGGTACGTAAATTCGATGCTGTCACCATTCACGACGTTGATCGCGGCGAACTCGTGCCTGTCCATCAGCGTCACGCCGGTCGAGGCATTGAACAAGCCGTGCTCAGTGATCGCCTTGGACGTCGTGTAGGCAATCGTGCCCACTGACTTGTAGATGTTGGCCGATGCTCCCTCGCCCTGGTTGCCCGTGGCGCGAGCCTCGCCATCAGTGGTCTCGATGTCAACATCGGTGATGGCCGGATCAGTCGTGCCGACACCAGAGTCGTGGTATTTGAAGTCGCCCCACACGCTGGTCTCGGTCTGCAGTTGATCTACCATCAATTCGACGAAGGCCGTAGTCACCAGGTTGGTGCTGACTACACCATAGTTGACCATCGACCCATCCACATGCCGCAGCACCAGCTTCAGTTGGCCGAGCATGTGATTCATGCCCAGCGCCTTAGCCAGAGCGTGGCGTGTCAGCCCGGGGAGCACGTGGGGTGCATTGCGCACTCTCCACAGCAAGCCCGGACCAGGAGCGCGACGGACCTTCGCTCCGAGCTTCCCTCTCAACAAAATCTCGCTTTGCATGTGTACCTCCTCAGGTATGCAAACCATACTCAGGGTGCTTCCCTGTTACTTCCGTAGTCACGCAGACTGTGCTGCGCGCTACGCCATTACCAAACGATCAAGGATGCGGTGTACCCGTAGTAGTTGAGCAATCCATAGGTGCCCATATCGGTCTCGTCCCAAATGAGCTCGTCGTCCGGTGGAGACGCCCCCCACCAAGAGTTCGTTACCGAGGCATCTAGCCGTTGATCGATGTAGGCATTCCACATGGTGTTAGATGTTGGCACAAGGTTGATACTGTCAATGTCGGGGGCACACTCGGCATAGACCAGCAAGTTGATAGTGTTGTTGTTCAGAGTGCTGCTGGACATATCGGATGAGCTTGCGGTCGCAAGGCCATAGCCATTTGTGTCGAACGTACAGTGATCGAATGTGCTGCCGCCAAGGTCATTTACGCCAGTGCCATACTTGACTACGGTATAGGTCCAGTTACTGTGGTGACCCCACAAGCGAAGGAAGCCCCAACTCTCGGCAACCGTTGCCGATGAATGTGTAAACGTTACCGGAGATGTAACTGTACCAAGGCAGTCTAGGTTGCCACGGATATCTGCTACGTAGTTGCCTAGGAAGCGAATCTCAGTTCCCGCGCGCAGCGTGAGAGTAACGCCATCCTCGACTTGCAGCGGACAGTTCAGCGATATCACTCCCGGACCCCAGAACTCGCCCTCCACTACATGCGAGGCTCCTGGGCAGCCCGGAGTTGCAGTCACCGCCGGTGTTGGTGTCCGAGTCCTTGTTGGCGTGACATAGCCAACGGGTGTTAAGGTAGGCGTCTTCGTCGGTGTGCGAGTGGCAGTCGGAGTAGCCGTTACCGTCGGCGTGTTAGTTGGTGTTGGCGATGTCGTAGCCGTCGGCGTCGGCGGCGCACTGCCATAGTTGATTAAGAGCGCCGGCCAGTATCCCTGATCTACGGTAGCGTGATGGGCATAGAAAAGTATCGCCTCTGTAAGTTCGCTTGATGGCGTGGAAGCGATGACGTCGTTCCAAGATATGACGGTATAGCGCGTGACCCCTGTCTTGTTTATTGCCGACGTGCTTACGGTGCGCGTGTAGCAGGTGTTCGGCGCCGCTATGGACGTATTGAAGATCGTCCCCTCTAGTGTCGCACTGCCGCCATAGGCGCCATCGTAGTTGGCTTCGCGGTTATCGCACAGGGGGGCGACCCAGTCATACTCATACAACAACACGTTGAAGTCGTTGGCGCTTGAGTCGACGCTTACGCACACACTGATGACTGCGCTAAGCACGTCCAAGTCGTCCGGCAGCGTACTCGTGTCGAAATCCAAGTATCCACGACGTATCTGGTATGCAAGAGCCCCGGGGTACTCTTGCCCAACGCCAAAGGTGCTCTGCGCCGTCGAACAGGTGCTAGAGGTACTTCGGGCCGTTTCGTATACCGAATTTTGCCCTTGGATTCGGCCCCCAACGTCTGAGGCATAGAATAGGTCGCCAACGGGCACTGCTGTCTGCGTCGGAGTAGGCGTTACCGTCGACGTGGCGGTATTCGTAGGCGTCGGAGTCCTCGTCGCGGTATATTGCGGCGTATTCGTTGGCGTCGCCGAACCGGTTGGCGTCGCAGTGCGCGTTCTGGTTGCGGTCGCAGTCCGCGTCGGTGTTGGTGTGTATCCGACCTCTTCCCCCAGCGGCTCTACTACAACCCGGTGTATCAATTCGTTGCCATCGTTGTTGCAGTTGATCTCAAAGTCCGCACCCTGCAAGGCGGTCTCTCCGGTTGTGTCTACATCGAAGTATGCCTTACCAAGAACAAAGGTCACGTCTGTCCAGGTCTTCGTGTTGTACTTCTGAAAAGTGACAATGTTCAACGTGTTAGACGGGTCATAGTACCTAAACGACCACGTGTCTGTGCCGGAGTCGGCTAAGGTTACAGTTATCCTCCACGACCGTGGCCCGCCCCAGTCGATAGGAAGATCAGTCGTGCCGTTGAAAGCATCATCCAGATTGAACAGGAACCGGTACTGTCCGGACCCTTGCTGCGTAACTCGGTTTCCGCCAGCATTGAAGTCCGACCAGTTCGTGGTATAGGGTTGACCAGCTAGTGGATAGATGTAATCGTCGAGCTCCGACTGCAGAGATATCGTTCTGGTTTGCGAGCCCCACGCGCCGTTGCGCATCTCGTAGAGATAGTATTCCAAGTTGTGCTGACTAAAGGTCTGCCAGGATCCTCGGTGCCCTTGAATCCGCCATTCGTGCCCGGACCAGTAGCCGTCAGGGCTTGGCGGCGTTAAGCTCTCGAATCCGACCCAGAATGCCGACGGCGCATTGTCTGTGCGTTTCCCGAGATGCTCGCGGACGAACCTCAAGAGCGGAAAGTCAGACATGTCTTGGAAACTTAGTGCGTACTCCAGATACTTGTCCTGGAGGTCGACCATGTGCATGTGATCGGCCAACCAGTGCATAAGCATCCAGTAAGTCTGATCCGGCCCTGACGCTCCCGTGCCCAGCTCCGCTCCCGTTGGGATAACAAGATAGGCTGGTGTAAGATCCGTGGACGTCTGGCCCATCGAGAAGCCCGTAGCTCCGTTGCACCAGTAACCATCCATCCGTATCTCGTCTTCCCACATCGACGGCAAGCCGGCCCCGTTACACTTCACACCGGTCGTCTTCGCTACATAGGTTCGCGCGAGGTTCGCCGCGATGTATGTGCTCGCCTGCGTAATCTCGAAGAGCTGCATCTTGTGGGGGAAAGCTGCGTTCCAGGTGTTGAGCTGGTACTGTATATAGCCCTCCGGCAACTGACCGTTGCTATATGGCCGAGAACAGGACTCCGGGAAGCAGTTCTTGTAATACGAGTAGCTCTCGCAAGACCCCCCGATGCACGGGAGGAAGAAATAGAGATTGTCTGCATCAGGGTTATTGTCGAACTCGGCACCCAGGGCGTTTACGAATCGGGTGTAGTATGTCCGCCACGTGGTCTTCGCAAACCACGGGAAGTATGCCGTTTCCGGACACCCGGTTGGCGTGTAGGAATCGCTGTCGGCGCCGTATTGAGTATGTAGCAAATCCTTCACATACTGCGGCGTGAAGTCAGCAGCGGCAGCATACGGATCAGCAAGGCATTCGGAATAGCGATCCGTAGGAACGCAAGACTGGGTCAGCATTATACCGATGGCAACTGGCCGCTGAATGACCTCTCCACTGTCCAACGTCGTCGTTAGTGTTTTCGCCTCATTGACGATATTCCAGATAATATCCCAGTTCCACGCCGGCACCGCCGCAGTGCCAACGTCCAGCATACTCCACGTTGTGTTGAAGTGGTGCAACGTACCAAAGGCGCCGGTACTCGGGTTGCACCAGATGTTGGTCGCGTCTTCGCCATAGCAGTTCAGGTTCTTGTGAATGCTCTGCGGCCAGATGACCGGCGGTAGAGATCCCGACCATTCCTGCGGCGTCGGAGTGGGGCCGCCAGTTGCAGTCGGCGTTGGCGTGTCCGTCGGCGTATTGGTTGGCGTAGGGCCGGTGGCGGTCGGCGTCGGTGTTGGCGCCGTCCAGTCTATAATCCATCGGGGCACATAGGAGGCATCTTCGTAGGAAGCCAACCCGAAGGTCTGCGTTCCGCTTGTTCGCTCTAGCAACACGCCGTTGTTAGCGTAGTCACCGTTTACCCAGTCCTGTACCAGCGACGTCACTGTGGTTGTAAACCACTCGTCGACGGCATCCATGGTAAGCGTCGCTGCTGCATTTGGGTTGTGATCCGTAACGGTGTTCGAGCATCCAGCAGTTCCCCAAGAGCTCGTCAGCGATGCTACGTACCAGTTCGCCTCATCGTACACCACGGTCTGGGATACTGCGTATATGCTAGCGACGATAGCTTCCGCAGAAGTAACCGACTTCACATAGTAGGATAGCGTTGCGGAGTTGATGGTCGCTTCAACCGGTATGGCAGACAGGTCAGGCTTAATGAGTATGCGCTCATGGCTGGACAACCACGAATAGGATGCGGCCTCATAATTCGTATCGGGGTTGTAAGCATCGATGTACGTGTCATCGCCGGCGGACCAGACGGGTGTCGGCGTCAGCGTGGGCGTGTCCGTCGGCGTAGAGGTATCCGTGGGCGTATCCGTCGGCTCGCTAGTAAGGTACTCCACTATCAGCTTCGGGTCATTTGCGGTGCCGTCAAAGTGCGACGAGAAGATCCAAACTAGCTCATAGTTCGTTGGCACGCTCGCGTTGACGTCTTCCTTGCTGACCAAGACGTATTTGGTACTGCCAGTGAGATTCACTCCGCCCGGGGCAACGGCCATCGTGTAGGCCGTTCCCGATATCCAGCTACTAGAGTTTACCAGCGTGCCCTCAAGGGTAGAAGATCCGCCATACCTACCATCGTAGTTTGCCTCTGTGTTGTCATCGAACGGCTCGGCCCAGGCAAATCGATATACCTGGATGTCGAAGTCTACGTAGCTCATGTTGGTTGCCGCAAGAACTCGTAGTGTAACACCCGTGACGGTAGCATCGTCGGGTATCGTGGAGGTATCGAACTCTATGTAGGCGGCTTTTATCCCAAACTCGGGCGTTTGGCCGATGGCCATAGTCGTCGTGGTCGTGTACGTTCCGTCGGATCCGGCCCGCGCAGACTCGTAGGAGGCCGACTGCCCGTAGACTTCTCCGCCGTCCGTGGTCGCGTAGAAGTTGTCGGTTGTCTGCAGGAGAAACGGTCCCGGCGTAGGAAACAACACGCAAGCCAGGACGCTAAACAGCAGCATCATGCACGACAGCAATATTGCTACCCGTTTGTTCATGCCCATACGCTCCCCAATCACTCCACTATTACCAAGTCGCCTTCGTTGATCCGCGGGCCATCATTGCCAATGCCGCGATGTTTGTGGCCCACCTCAGGATCAAAGGCCGGATCGGTATCCGGAGCTCCGCCGAACAATCCGATGAGGACATACGTAGGTGTTGCGGTGTCCGCCAAGGTAATCATGGCATAGGTGCCCTCTTTCATCAGATCGGGCCGAATGCTCCAGAGAACTTGAACCCCAGTTAATTCCACCTCGCCCACGAGCACTGTGGCAGTATAATCTGTAATATCAAATGACACCAGGCGGCACGCTCTGAGATACGGCCCGCTAATAACGGTCGTCCCGCCACCGGTTCCCCCTGTGCTATATGCTCCGGCGTTACAAATGCGGTACTGGTGGATGTCGTGTTCATCGATCATCACCGTAACGTAGGTGTCATAAGCGGGAGAGTAGCTACCCTCGGCCATGACTAGCCGATCCTGGTCTCCGTGCAGGCGCACCCAGTAGTATCCCGGCCAGTTTGGAACTTCCAGATGGCCGGCCCCATCCCCTACGAGCGCCCGGGTGTACACAACCTTCGGCTCGTAGCTCGCAAGCTTCCTTGCTACTGTTTCCTTCGCGCGATCTTCCCAGGTGCGCAGCGCCATGGTTACTCCTGACCCCAGGTACACTCTACGAGAGTGCCGATGTTCTCCTCCGGGTGCATCGAGGCGGCTATCACGGTTCCACTGCCCTCATCCATGGCCCAAAGTTCAACTGTGTATTCGTCTACACTGGGCGCCTCTTCCATGTCGGGAGTGATAAACCCAATGCCATACGTATACCGATTGGTATTCGAGATACGCAGCCATTGTATCCCGCCCTTGAGGAACCCATCGGCGAGACTCCTGGAAACTCCAAACCGCAGCGGGCAAGCCGCATCGCTAGAAACGGTTCCCGAGGCGGCCTGATCTACCCATCCACCCGCGGGCGGATCCTTCCATTGACCATTGATCGCAACGTGAACCTTGCGATCCGTAGTGTCATCGTAGACCATCGCGAAATGGAACCATTGCTGTTGATCCCAATCGATCGGGAACTCTGTAAGTGCTGCAGTTGGGTAGCATCCTACCGTCGCTTCAAAGTAGAAGTAATACCCCCCATACCCACCATACTGTATCGAGAGCTGCGGCCCTCCACTCGTTGGAGGAGACCCCGCCGTCCAGAAGGACTTGTCCACAATCGTCTGCCAGAAATCTACCTCTGGATCAACTCCCGTAACACGTATCCAGCCCTCTATCGTAAAGGCTTTGCCTATGGGCAAATCGTCGATGCTCGCGTTGGCCGCGACAGTAATGTATGCCTCGTTTGCGGAGTCGAGGTCTACGTAGGTGCCGACCGTGACTTCGGGCTCCCACGGGTAGATTATCTGTACGGCATCGCTGCCATCCGTCTCCTTTTCCAACGTGATGGTGACTACTGCTGTGCCCGTCGCGTTGTCGCAGTCGATCTGCATGTTGCGAATCAAGAAACGCGCATTAGTCCAGGAAATGCCTCTGCGGGTCCAGTCCTCGGCGATAGTCCACGCAATCCATTCCATCGGGAAGAGGTCCAAACAAGTCCACGCGCCAGCCATTTTGAGAGTGATTTCGGGGTACTCGTTGTTTCGCCAAGCAAAGATGTCGCCGCAGACTTGGCAAGCCTGCCCTGCGCCGGGGCCCTCAAGCACCAGCCCATCAACTTGTTCGACGGGCCCGCCGTATAGGGGGCGAGACCTGTTGCCCATAGGATCGCCAGGGGCCAGCGCGAAAACCGGGTGAGCATTCACTTCGGGGTCGTTCCCAAGACCATCAAACCACACCCCCCCGAGATCCACTCCGGAGCAAGCATTGCCCGCAGTACGTTTTATCTCGATTGGCCCTTGCCAGTCTGTATCTGCCAGGGTTAATACCGTGTCGATGTTCTCGCGCCAGTTGTTGTATGATGGGAGGACGAAGGGCTCTATGCGCATCCATATTGCGCCAGTCTTGTCTGATCCAATCCGACCGAGCACCATATTCATAAGGCTCTGGCACTGCTCTAGCAGAGTCCCCTCTGCAAAGTCATGGCGCATCTTGTTCTTCTGACTGGTGAGGTTCATCCAGTGCACGTCGACGATATCCAGAATGGTGCTGCGCCAACGCAGGTGGGCCAGCATGAGTATGTCGATATTCGGATTGGACATCTCATACCACTTCGTTGGGCCGGGAGTAAGCTCTGGTACCTGCCAGGTGTCGGCATACTCTTGCATCTTTGCCATCTTGCCACAGGTGCCCAACACGTCGAATGTAATCTGATCCGCAAACGGATCCTTGGTAATCGTCTCGCCATCGACCCAGCCAACGAAAAGTAAGTTGGGGCGATCCGTATTGTTGCCGGGAATCGGCAGCGTCGTTCCGTCTCCAGCCTTGCCGATAGCAAATATGATAACCTCTGCATTGTCATGAACCGCTTCGGGATAGGTTCCATCTTGCGCGCACCGGAGTGCTACTGTCGCCTTCCAGGTTCCCTCATTATAGGATCCTTCAAGCCCACTGAGCTCGAACTTGGTCTGCAACATTGTCTCGTCGCATATAATCACAGGCCGGTACCCGGTCGACGATATGCCATTCGTGTCCGTAACTGTAAGTTCTGCCGTGTAGGTTCCGGGGGCCGTCCAACAAATGCCGGTCGGGTTGGCGACAGTTGAAGTGTCTGGGATAGCTCCTTGAAACTTCCATGAGTAAGATGCAATCGTAGCCATGTCGAGGCCATAAGAGCCGCGCCCATCAAAGTCGACGTAGACAGGATCTGCTTGGTGCTGAATCACAACGACTGGACCGCCCATGATAACTACGGGGCGGCACACGTTTGCCTGTGTCGTGTACCCCACGTCGTAATCCTGATAGATGTACAACAGGGGTGTATCTTCTTCCTCCTCGGTCACCTCTATCCGCGGGAATATGCTCCAGGGCTCATGGACGTCGTATACCTCGACAACCATGCCATCAACCCAGGGAATGTCGTTGGGAGGAACGCGAAGAACACCGATGCCCGATCCCTCGGGGGACTCGTACCAGGATTTCAGCCGGGCTCTCTCGCCTGTCGACGCCACCACTGTCATGCCTGCGCGCAGGTCATCCACCGAAAAGTTTAGGGCCGAGTTCCATGGTTTCGCGTCCCAGTCAATAGCGTCGAACGCTAGTACAACCGCCCCGCGGGTCTCGTCAGGATCCGTGCTCATTGCCAGCGTGAATTGCCCTATGCGATTTGGAGTGTGCACAACCATATAGAACTGCAGCCACTGCGGATGAGATCGTAGCGCAGCTAGTTGTGCCGGGCTAAGAACTACCATCCTATACTCCCGCCGAAAGAATAACAAACCTCAGGATGACATCGAAGAACCCTCCGACGCCTCTCCTTGCGTCAGCCCCTATTTCTGGACGGTGCATGATCGCTGCCTGGGTTGCATAAAGGCCGTCATCACGTTTGGTGCGCAGAAATACATTCACGCTCTGCGGCCCCGAGGCATCAAATAGCGCCATCAAGTTCGACCAGGCGGCAGAAGTCAGGTATTTGAATGTCCAGGTCGCCTGGGGAAACCCATCGTAATAGACCTTGCCATTTCCCGCGATGTAACGATCTTGGCCCCAGGACCATGTCCAAGGTTGAGGCGGAACGCCGAACAGGGTGATGTCCTCTACGTTCACCACATCGCTCTCATCGTTCACGCCATCATCTAGGCAAAGGGCAAATTCGTAGGTGGGTATTGTCATTTCTTAAATGCCTCGGTAATAGCCTCATACGCCGATTCCTTACTCGCTCGCCGATACCACTCCTTGTCCGCCTCACTCATGGATCCGTCAAAATGCCAGTTGGTCTGCTCGACGCGAATAAGGATCGGCTGCTCACCCGCGGCTGTCTGTCCGCCCATCGTGCCAAGCGGGGCGTGTGCGCTAGGCAACGGCACCACTCTCTCTCCCGCCTCCAGGCGATAGACTCCCGTGGTTGCAATCAATCCGCCGGTCGCCATGCCCGGCACCCAGCCCTCCAACAGCAATCTGCGCTGGTTATAGGGCAGCTTCAGCCATTCCCCGTAGGTATAACCATAGTGTTCCCAGGCGGTCAAGTGATAGTGCGATGGGGCTGTGGGCGTGGCCGGGATGACAGGCTCGCCAGTTGTCGGCTCTCCGCCCGCGCCGCGCCCGGTCGGAGTAGTAGTAGTTGGCCCTGGCGCCGGCGTTGGCCCTGCCGCCTCCTCTTCGCGATATTGCTCCCAAAACGCGGCCCAGGCTTTCTTGGCGGCCTCGCGCAAGGCGTTGGCATACCAGGTATTAACCATGTCAATCTCGATACCCAGGTACTCCTGCAGTTTTACCATCCGACTCAAGAAGATGCGCCGCAGGTCTTCCTCGGGCAAGGTGAGGGCGCGCAACATCTCCTCCAATTCCTCGTCTGCCTCTTTCTTTAGCTCAGCCATCTCGCGGTCATGTTCTTCGCGGGCGAGTGCCGCTTGGCGCCTGTAGCGGTCGATCATCTGTTGCCGTTGCCGGGCCGTCTCTTCGTCAAATTGCAGCAGGCGCTCTTCCATGCCCTTTCTGGCCTCGGCGAGCCGCTCAGCATTGCTGTCGCGTATCTCCTGGACGCGCAGGTCGTAATCTTCTTTGCGCCGCTTCTGCTGGAGCGCATAGGAATCCTCTTCATCCTTAACTTGTTTGGTATAGTCCTCGTTCCGGCGCGTCTTCTCCTTCTTGTACTCGCGCAACTCATTGAGCATACCGCGGGCATCTGCTTTGGCGGCAAACTCCCGGAGGTTCTCGACATGATCCTCGTGAGCGCGCACTTCATTAAGCAGATATTCGGCGCGCATATCCGCCATGCGCTTGTCGTGGTCTTCCGTGGAACGCTCTTCGTCCAGCAGGTAATCGGCGTGGAGCTTAGCTAGCTGCTTATCCAGGTCGCGCGCCGCGTCGGCCACCTGGGTGTCATAATCCTCGTAGATATCCAAGCGCGAGCGGGCGCGATCCAGGTCGTACTCATCCAATTGGTATTGAAAGTCGCGCGCCATGTCCTTCATGGATTGCTGGAAATCGCGTTCTGCGTCCTTGGCCCGCTCTTGATATTGCAACAAACGATCTATCAGCGGCTGCCACTTGTCCACGTACTCCTCGAAGTCGACGGGGGCCATCCCGCCCAGGCTTGGTCGGACGTAGGGCTCGATAATGGCAGGGGGGGCCACGGTGCCAGTCAATATCTCGCGCCTCCGCGATGGCAGCATCTCCTCGGCAGTAGCCATCTCCTTGATAAGGGCGATGCTTTCCTCAAGCGTCATATTTGAGAATTTCATGGCGTCCCTCAAGGACTCCTGGGCGCGAAGCATCTTGTAGACCTCGTCGCCACCGTCGTGCAGGCTCTGCTCAAACTCTTCCAGCGTCATGACGTTCTGCTGTAGGATCCCATTCTCGTCATAGTAAGCAGCGCCTAGTGCCCCGGTTGCCTTCGCCTCTTCGTAACGCTGCCTCACATATTCTTCGCGGCTGCCGTACTGTTTTGCCTCCTCTTTCAGCGCGGCCTCAATATTCTTGCTGCCATTGACAATTATGTAGATCAAGGTGCCCCAGGCCGCAGCCACTCCTGCCACCACCGCGGGCCCCGCCAGGGCTGCCAAAGCACTCCCAAGCAAGGGGAGCACCTTGGGCAATATCTGCGACATAATCAGGACGTTCGTGAGCATCTGCAGGAGTTTGCCGGCAGCGGTGGTGGCCGTACCGAAACCAACCTCCAAGAGCGCGAGATCAAGGGTCAGTCGGGCAACCCAGGGGTTCTTTTCGACAAAGTCCGCAAGGTCCTTTACGCCGTCGGTGAATTGCTCAACGGTGCCCATGCCTTCCTGCAGGACGACTTTGCCTATCTTCGTCAGGGCATTGTCCCAGGCGTTTTGTAGGTTTATCATGTTGGCTGAGTCCGACGCCAGCCAGGTCGCCGTGGATTGATTCCAGAGGGTGACGGCGTTCTGGATGCTGTAGGGCATCTTGTCTATCTCTTCGCGCAACTCGGCATAGGCCATGACCTCCTCGTCCATGATCCCCTGTTGCTCTTTCCAGCCGGCGCGATAGTAACTGATACCCTTCTTCCTGGCCAAAGTCGTCATCTCGACCATGCGCAATAGAGCAGGAAGTTCGTTGGCCGTGGCGAGAACCGCCAGGTACTGCTCTTTCTCGGCATCGTTCATATTCTCGGTGGCTGCCGCTATGATGTCCAGGTAATCATATAGACCGATGAACTTGCCGCCAGGGAAGATGATATCGCGCCAGGATTCCCCCGTCGCGGTGTTGACCTGGAGCAATTCATTCATGGCCTCGGTAACCTTCGGGATGTCCTGGTTCAAACGGATATACATCTGGCGCACGCCGCGGCCTGCCATGCTACCACTGATCTGCGCTCGGGCGAGGTCGCCGAACACAACGGCCAGTTCTTGATAGGTCGTACCCATCTCCGCGGCAATAGGGCCGACATATTTGAAGGCAGTACCCAGATCCTCTACGGTGGCAAAGGTCTTGGCGGATTGGAAGTTGAGGACAGCGACGATGTCATTGACCCCCGATACACCAGTCTGGAATTGGTTCATCACGCCGCCAACGTAATCGGTGGCGGCAGCCAGGTCTACATCGTTCATCGCCGCCATGCGCGATATTTCGACGGTCTGCGCCAGGGTGTCGTTTAGTTCTTGGGTAGTTTCAATCGTGGCCCCGGTGCCCATCGCCCAAACCCGCAAAGCTTGCATCAGCTCAGTGGCGCTGAACGACCCGGCAGTCTCGGAGAGGCGCATGGTAGATTCTTCGAGCTCATCCTGCATTTTGACGGGCAATTCCATAGCGATGGCCGTGCGTGTCGACGCCTCATTGAATGTCAGATAGGACTGGGCCATTGAGGTCATGGCACGAATAGTCATCAGCCCCGCCTGCGTCAAGTCGCGGCCAGTGGATTGGAGGCCGTAGCTAAGGCGGCGCAGACCGAAGTACCGGATTTCCAGTTGCTGCATTGTCTCGGCAAAGTCATCAAATGCAGTCTTGGTGCGCTCAACCTCTGCTGTTATCTGCTTGCTCGCACCGCCGCCAGTCGCGGTTGTTGTCTTCGGCGTGGTGGCTTTGTTGATGGCATCGTTGATCGCCGACGCCATCTGTTGCGCCTTGCGCACGGCCTCCTGGCCCTGTACATCAAACTGGAATATATACTTAGTAGTGTAAGACGCCATTATGGCACCCCGAATCCAAACCCGCCACTGCCCAACAGACCGCTAGGCGAGGGCAGGGCCAACGGCGATTTTACCTTAACCCATCCTGCGCTGTAACGCTGCTTGAGGAATTCATAATCCGTGTCGCGCACGAGTTTCTCTTCCAGGAGGCGCACGAACCGTTCCTCCGCGGCCCCGCGCGGCCACATCGGTCTAGGCGGAAGATTGTCTATGGCTACCCCAAGCTGTAGCCGCTCAAATCGGGGGTCGGTTGTTCCGATCTTGACCGACATGTTGGCCCGCCGCTGGCGGCGCTCGACAACATGATTCCAGTGATCTTCGTCGGTTACGCCGGCCATCAACTCACCGCTGCGGTAGAGGATAGGCCCATCTTCATACCCTTCCTGGAAGCGTTCGATGAGTGTCCACTCGGCCAGTTCTGTCCAGCGCGGCATACCCAGGGTGCCATTCGCACCCTCGGCGTCAAAAGTCGCAATGGTTTGCTCGTGCGCAAAGTCGATAGCGACCTCGCCGAGGAATCGCCCCGAGTTGTTCAGGGAATCGAAGAAATCGCGCCAGAACTTTACCCAGCGATCCGCGCTTTCATCGGTTAGACGGAAGGTTTGTATTACCACCAGGCCCTCCAGCCACACCGCCCATCATCTTTTCAACGCACTCTTTGCGCCAGGATATCATCTGCAGGTCTTCCCAGAGCCATTGCGGTTGCTCCAACAGCCCGCCATCCATGGGCAGGTGTTGCCAGCCAACGGTTTCCATCAGGCACCATACTTGCCACGATAGCCCCAGGTCATGCAGATCCCAGTCTTGGTTCTCTTCGTCCAAGTCCTGACGCTTGCGCCGCGTAATCCAGCGGACGAGTTGCTGGTCTAGTTCAAGCTGCCTTTTGGCGCGCGCTTCCGTGACGCTCTCGGCGGAGAAGGGGTCTTTTCCTTCGTCGGCTTTACCGTCAGGACATATTGAGGGTTTACGCGGTAAACCGCCTGTTCCCACACCATAACGAGAGCCTCTGGGAGTTGCATGAACTGCTCGAATGCCATATCGACGGACAGATCGCCGAGGTGCTTGCCGCTGATCTCGACCGTGGATGCCAGGAGGTCGGGATAGGTGCGAAGAGCCAGCCACTGCCTTTGCAGCAAAGCGGCTGAGTTCGCCGCACCCACCCCTTTCTGCTCCCCTCGCTTTTTCAGCGCGAGTTCTTGCTCCACACGCAGGGAGGTGCGTTTCATGCCCTGCTCCAGCGTACACTGTCTCACGGTAAGCTGTACGTCGTAGTCGTCGTCTTTGTACTCAACTACGCTAGTCTTCATCGGGCCCCCATCTCTTTGCTAGTCGTCAGTGTACTCGTATTCGACGACGATCTTGGCAAGCGCGGCTGGCGGCGCCGAGAAGGTGATGATGGAACCGACGCGCGTCCAGGCGTAGTTAAGGACGCCATCCACCGTCAGTTCGAAGACGCCGGTCTCATTGGGAACCTTCGATAGGACAAAGGCGTCCTCTGCAGCATCGCCGACAAAGGCGTCCAGCATGAACTTGCCGTCAGTCACAACGCGCACGAAGGCGCTCTTGGTGAACCCGTTGAGCACGCTCGTGAACGCCCGGCCCAGCTCATCAACCGTCGAGTCGTTGGCAACGATGGTATAGGTGTTCTCGGAGACCGTCTGGTACTCCATGGCGCTCGGCTTGAATTGCGCGAGCGCATTCAGGAAGACATAGGTCTCCCAACGCTTCTGCCCAAAGGCAGCCAGGGTCTCGTCAGCCTCGATCACCTGCCGGCAGCCCCAGATAATGAGGTTCGGCTCCTCGCCCTGCTTGTCGGTGCCAAAGCCCATCTTCTTGCGGTTGAGAGTGCCCCACTGCTTGGTGCCCGTCACCAACGCGATCAGCGGCCCTGATGCCTTGGAGACGCGCAGTTCGCCCGACGGGGTCTCGGTAGGCGGGAGAATCCAGGTATAGTAAACCCGATCATCACCCGTTACCGGCTGCTTGACCGCATCAGCCAAGGCCACAGTCAGGGCATTGGCGCCCTCGGCGCGCAGGCCAGCATACGCATCTTCAGCACTCGTACCAGCCGGGACGAGTATCGTGCCATCATCGTCCCGCAAAGCAATGCGCACATGCCTCAGACCAATTCCACTCGTACTTTCATTCAGCGCCATTCTAGTTCCTCCTTGAGAATCCGTGACTACTCTGTTTGATCTGTCGCGTACAACACATGACCGACGTAGCGGAGAGCCTCAAAGTCAATGAGGAATGTCCGATCCCATCGGTGTCCACTGCGAGTATCGAACTCGCATCCTATGAGGGCAGAGTCGGCCCCGGTAGTGAAGGCCATATTCTTCGCCCGGATAACTGTCTTGACCATCCGCCTAACAGCCCGGATGTTGGCGTAACCCTTGCCGCGGTCATAGAGGCGGATGATTGCCGCCTGATCTGAGTGGCGATAGTCCCGCTGCTGCTCGCCGTCATCCTGCACCGCGATAGCCAGGATGTAGTCTGATTTGGCCCCATCTGCCCGGCGGGTAGCAACCGCCGCATTGAGCACCTCTTCGGTAAGGTCGCCGCTGAGCAGGATATTCGATGCGCCCGAGATAACGTGCGCGCGGATCGTCGCACAGTCAGCGTGAGTTTTCAGGTAATCCAGTACGCATTCGGCGAAATCTTGTCCTGCCACCCAATCCTCCGGTCTTAGAGATTCCTATACACTGAGAACTCGGCCCAATCTGAGTGCCACTCACCAGTAGGCATAACGACACGAACTTGCGCCTTCCATTCTCCTGGCTGATCGAGGTCGCTTGCCAAGCAGGTGTACTTGACTATCCCATCAGCCCCATTTGTCTTGAATGCCAGTGTCCTTGTGATAGTTGAGCAATCTGGCTTTCGAAACTTGGCCTCTTTCACCGTCGCCGTAGAAATGTTTACCACGGCGGTTCCGTCTTTCACGGTGAACTCGAAGATTGTGCCGATATCGCCGACATGGATTTCATTTGCGCTCACATCTTCACCCCCGTCACATGGCCAGGACGATTACCGCGATTACAACCGATATTGATATGGATACTCACTTTATCTCTGTCATTGCATCCTGCACCTCGTTCCCGATGAGGAACTTGGTGCGGGCAAAGTTGCCGCATGTCTCGCAAGAAAGGATGAGTTGCTCCCCAACCAAGTTCCAGCGCAGCTCGGTGGAGCCACAGCAGGCACACCGGAATTTGCCGCGATTGGACTTCTCGGGCTGGATAAACGACGAGTTCATGATGCTGACAGTATCAGGGCTGGACTGCGTCAATCAATGCCTCCCACTTGTCGCTAAAGTGCGCCGCATTGTTCACATGGAATATCTGGGTGATGCCTGTCTCATTGTTTGTGATACGCAACTCGTCTGCCCCGGTGATGCCGCCGTCTATGTCCCATTCTGCCACCAAAACCCATCCGAGCGGAGACTGCCCATGCTCGCCGCGCAGGGTAGATGAGCCTCTCATGCCGGTCGTCATCAGCGTAGCCCGGTTGCTGGCGGTTGTAATGCGGCCCGTCCAGGTATATGTAACCTCTGGATCTCCAGACGCTTTGGCCGCACGGTAGACAACCACAGTCGAAGGATCCGCCGCAATAAAGTCCGCGGTATCCTTGCGCATCCGAGCATAGTTCAGCTTCCTCATGTGAACGCAAACTCCTGCCGGTACTTGGCTATGCAAGACTGCCGCAGCGCGCCGATCCATTCCGCGACACTCTGCCTAGCGAAGCGATGGCTGATGCTGAACAAGCCCTCGCTATAGTCCGGCTCGCCTGCTAAGTCAGCACCCTTGGCGCTGATGACCTCGGCCATTGCCAGGTCGCGCAGGATCTCCAGATCGTAAAGCGGGATGCTCGTGTAGCTCGTGCCGCCGACGTTGATGGCGTGCAACCCAGCATAGAGCACGCGAACTATCTTGCCCGCCTCTGCCGGAATGGGATCTAGCATCAAGTCGGTGTTCATCACCCACCAGGCCCCGCGCGTTCTCCTGGCGCGTTCCGACCGCTTGATCTCGGCGATAGCCCGCAGCGACCACTGGTCGTAAGATACGCCCTCCCAGAGATAGTCGTCATCATAGGGCCATGGCTCCGCTCCGGCGCCCAGGCCAAGACCGCCGGTTGATTCAATCGCCGTTGACCACCAATCCACATCCATAACCGAAAGAGTGTTGGCCGGCAGCGCATAGTTTTGCTGATTGGCAACGGTCGTAAGATTGACCCGTACTACGAGCGGGTTGTAGCGGCTGTAAAAGCGCACTGCCGCGGCGATCCTGCGGGTCAACACTGCGTCGGTGATTGTGTCGCTCGTGAAGTTATCCCTTATGGCCTGCATTAGTTCGCAAAGCGTGATCGCCATAGCCTATTCTCCAGTAATCGCTCGCTGCTCGGGCCACTCTTGATAGTGCTTGTTCTGCGCGCCCTGCTCTTCATTCGTCTTGTAATGCTGGATAAAGAAGGCGCGCGGAGCCACGGCCAATCTCGTGATCGGGAAGTTATCCAGTTGCTCGTGGATGCGCCCCACAAAGCGGTAACTGAACCAGAACACGCGCACGTGGCGCTCCCAAGTGTTGCCGTTGATGGGCTTCCCACCCACCAGGTTGTGCCGCCAAACGACCAACCCGGCCTTGCCTCTGCTCTGCGGCCCTTGTATCCAACGCACGATGTAGTCCAAAAGTTCGGTCATGGGCCACTCGTCGGCATCGAGGTGTAGCACCCATTGCGTTTTGACCATGTCCAGCGATGGGTTGCGCGCCGAGGCAAAGTCCCAGTTGAGTGGAACCTGGATGACCTTGTCAGTGAATGGCCGGCACACCTCTGCTGTGTCGTCACTCGTCAGGTCGTCGACGGCGATAGACATCTCGTCAACGTAGGGCGCCACGTGCGGCAGCAGCTTGCGCAGACGGGCCGCCTCGTTCTTGACCAGCATGTGCAGGGTCAGGTTATGCGGCATCGCGGTCTCCCCTCGTCACCATGCCATCGGCCTGCCGCTCCGCCTGTGGGTGCCAGACGCCATCAGTCGTCAATCCGCGCTGCCGCCCCGTGGCCTCGAAGCTCGCTCGGAACCCCTCTTCTAGGCGGACAACCCTGGCCCACAGGTAGCGGTGCCCGCTGCCGTAGTAGTGCATCTCAAACTCAAAGTCGATCAGGATGTCTTCCCAGTTGGCGCGCCGGCGCAATTTCGCGCCTGGGCCAAAGGGAGTTGGGAAGTACACCGTTGGCACCGAAAACCAGACTGGCTTATTGCCGATTAGGCAGGATCGCAAGATCAACTCGACCTCATGCCTCTGGTAATCCTGCAGCACGTTCTGCGAAACATAGGCGTCCACGCCCAGCCTCAGGAGATGCAGGTCAACCAGCCGCGTCACTACATCCAAATTGACTGGCAGCCCGTGTTTCTCCAGGGCCGCCCGCACACCGGCTTCCCGACCCTTCTCGACAATTCCCACCACTTTGTAGCCATGCCCGACGAGCCATTTGTACAGAATGCCATCTCCACCGACGCCCACATCGGCCACCGTACTGCCTGGCGGGATGGCCAGCGTCAGCGCCTGATAGAAGGAATCGTGTTCCGCTCCAGTGAGTGTGTCGATGGTCTCTGCAGGCTTGATCGGCTCCCGGTGCGTCTTGCTTGGGTCAATCGCATTGATGACCTGGGCAAACCTGGCCGCAACTGGCACCGGACCGTGGGTTGCCTCATACCATTCCGCACCGGCAAAGCCCTTGGCCTGCGCCTCATCACGGTGTTCGTAGACCCAGCGCATCGCCTTCACGGCCTCGTCCCAATCTGGCATACGCCAAGTTCCACCCAGCGGGCTATTCTCCTTGGCCTCCCAGCCGATGGGCCAGTTCACAGCAGGGTTGGCCATATCCACCATGCCGGTATGGTTGGAGAAGATGAGTGGGCAGCCGGCCAGCATCGCCTCGCGGGGTGGCATTCCAAACCCCTCGCCCTTGGTCAAGAACAGGAAGCAGTCTACCGTATTAACCAGCCAGTTGCGCAGGCGTGCTTCTAGCCAGTTTTCGTCAATGACCTTGATCCGCCTATCCCCCAGGGCCGGAATCTGGTCTTGCCCGGCGCCAAGAACGCCCAAGCGGGTCTTGAATTGAAGCTGCACATCCTTCTCGGTCGGGAACGCCTTTCGGAACGCCTCGGCGATCTCCAATGGGGATTTGCGCTCAGTCAAGGTTCCGTGTATCCCGAACACAAACGTCTGCCCAGGCTTACGTGTGCGCTCTCCTGGCTGAACGCGATAGGCCGGGTTGGCGACGAGCGGCACGACCTCAATCGGGCAGGGCGTGAAAGGAGCGAAGACCTCCTTGCAGTATTCGCTCGGCACCAGCAACAGGTCGATTGCGGTCATATCGTGGCGCCATTCTGGTAGATTCTTGAGCGGGTCGTCCGACTCATACATCGTGTAGCCCACCTTGAAAGGCGTTGGCAGCTTGCGAAACTCACCTGGGGTGGCCATACAGACGCCGACTTTCAGTGGGCCTGGCAAGGTCTCCGCCAACATGCTCTTGATCTGCGGATCGACCCCGTACAGGCTGTGGAACCAAGTCCAGGCGATGTGCATGTGCATACCGGCCCGGGTTGCTGCCAGCACCAGTTGCGAGGCCGCCGTGCCGTATCCATCGCCCAGAGAGAACGGGCTGGCCCAGAAAATATGGGTGCCGTCTGCTTCCTTGAACAGTGCGTTCTTCATATCCCCTGGGTTTTGCACGTCGACCACGCGGAAGCGCCACAGGCGCATCGCTACCTCGTAAGGGACGTCAACCCACTCGTTGAGCGGGGCGGCCTCAAGCAACGTCCCGCTCAACGAGTCTAACTGTCTGACTGCGGTGTTATTGCGCACCAACATCGGGGCCCCCCTTGCGTCTTACGCGCCGATGGAGAGTGTCGCAATACCCCGCGGCACGACAAACTTCTTGGCGTAGCGAGTGCGCACGTTGCGCGACCACTTGTCGGTGTTCACATAGGCACCCGGAAGAGTGGCATCGTCATGCGGCAGATACTCGGCGTACACCTTGGGCATCGGAGTCAGAGGCACATACGGCGCAAAGATATAGCACGTATCGGTCTCAGTCCGAGGATAGTAGCCCATGAAGGCGCGGTTTGTCGGCAGGTACGGACTCATCCACACGTCCCAGAACCCCGTGACCTCGCCCACCTTCTCGACGCCCATCGAGAACGCCTCGCCCGGCTGATTGCGCGGCGTAGCGTTGAAGTCCTGCATCTTGCGGACGTACTTAATGAAGTTCCGTCCGCCGATTACGTAATCGCAGGGGCGATAGCGGTAGCCGTAGACCAGGTCTTCGGCGTCGATCATGGCGTGCGCGAGCGTCTCATAGTAATCCTTCGCCAGGGTGTTCGCAGGAACCGTCCACGACCACGGCACGTTGCCCGCAGTCGCGAAGACGAGCATCTCGGTCAGCATGATCTGGTCGAGTTCGCGCAGGATTTGGCCGGACATCTGGGTGACCAGTTCGGCCTCCACGTTGATGTTCAGCGCGCCCGCGGCATCCTCTTCCACTTCCTGTGACCAACTCGCGCCCAGGATTTTCTTGACTGCCGTCGCCTGGTCAGAGGTGATCGACATCTTGATGCGCTTGGGCACCGAGTTCTCTGCGCCATCCGAGTAGTCGCAGTCCGGGACGGAGACGCTTTCATCAGAGAGATCTTCCTTCAGGAAGTCCTGATAGAAGACCTTCATCACGCCACCGCTGGACATCGGCATGGGCTGCACAGACGCGATGCGCATGGCCATCAGCTCCGGGAAGACCAGGCGGACGATGGGCAGGGTATACTTCACCGGCAGCACAACATCGCTTGTCTTGGTCGCCTCACCCAGGGCCCGCTGCGTCGCCAGCACCTGGTTCTCGAAGAGTATCGCCATCGCCGCATAGTGCCGCGGCTCAATGGGCTTGAGCGCCTGTTTGCGCGTGCCTTCGATGAGCGGCATCCACTTATCAATGAGGCCGTCAACGTAGGCGTGCCGCTCACTCACCCACGTCTCGTAAGCCCCGTCCTGCTCCGCGATCAACACTTCGGAGCCGACCCTCTTCACCTTTGGATCCATGTGTGTCCTCCCTTACTTTGCTACCCGCGGCTTCGCGCCCGCGAGTCTGAGGATGTCCTGGAACTCTTCGGTCAGTTCCTCGTCGTCATCCTCGGCGGCTGCTCCGGCCTTGCCCTCTTCGGCGAGTTTCTCGGCGCTGGAAGAACCCTTGGCGTTACCACCAGTCGGCTCTCCGCTGGAGATTCCCGCGGCGTAGGCGATGAATGCCTTGTCACGAGCGGCGGGCACGGCCTTCGCCAGGTCCGCTTCCTCGTGCACAGTCTGCTTCAGCTCCTCGTAGACGGTGCGTTCCATCTTCCCGATGAGTGATGCTTCGGCAATCTTCGTCTGTAGACCAGCCGCAGCCAGGGCCGCCTCAAGCTCAGTGACCTTGGCGGAGAGAGCAGTGTTTGCACCCTCCAGGTCTGCCGTCTTTTTGGTCTGCTCCTGCATCGCGGCTCGGAGAGGTTCAAGGACAGTGGCGGCGTGCTGTTCGAGCAGATCCTTGCGATTCTCTTCCAACATCGCCAGCGTCAATTCCTTGAGATCCATGTCCTCTTCCTCCTGTTGTTTTACTTCTTCGATCTTGGGCGCTTCCTCCAGAATCTCCCTGACACCAGCGCCTTCAATGCCAGGCTCGTCAGTGAAGTCGATGCCGCAGATCACTGCACTCAGCATCTCCTCCACGGGCTGACCATTCATCTGCACCATGCGACTTTCATACCGCGTCGAGCGGATCGACGTGGGCAGTTTCTTGAACGTGCGCAGGAGGGCCATTACATCCTTGCCGTCCTGCGTCGGGGCGATGACCGCCTCGTACACGATCACTCTGCCCTCACGGGCCAGCGGCTTGACAACTTGGCCCACCGGCAGGTCGCGCACCGCGCCATCGTGCGGCAGGGCCTTGGCGTGGCGGCTGTACAGAGTCACCAGGTTGCCCTGGGCCATGTACTGGTTCGTTTCCTCGGTCGCCTTGTCGTTAAACCTGCCGCCATAGTAGCGATTGTTCTTGCTGATGGCCTCGTCTACCAGGGCCACGCCCTTGACGCGCATTCCCTTGTCGTTCTCTTCGACCACAACCAAATCGCGGGAAAAGCCGATCAGGGCTTCTCCTTCAGGGATATTCTCAACCACAGCCTTTTTGCCTTTGGGCATATCAACCTCCTCACCTTTGTGCCAAACGCCATCCTTGTCCTTGCTATAACCGGCCTTGACCATTGCTTTGTGCAGCACGCCATTGGCCTGCGCATAGGCGGCGCCCTCGTCCTGGGTGCGTTCATAAACGCTGTTCCAGACCTCGATCCATTGATCCGCAAAGCTCTGCGGAACGCCTTTGTCCTTCAGCCTGGGGGGTATCGAGCCCTTTGTAAACGGCATGGCCTATCTCCTACAATTTCCCGGCGGCCCGTGCCCGCCTCATTACCTCTTGGAGCAGGACGTACTGGCCCAGGGTATCCACATCCATTGTCCAGTCTCGCGAATGGTGGAAAGTGCGATCCTGCCCAAACTCGTGTTGTCCGGGATCGGCCCCGACCAAATGGCGGTACAGGCTCCACAGCTTGAGCCGGCCATGCTGAAGCGGGTTGCTGGAGAACCCGTAGGCGATCGCCTCATCCATGGCCCGGCGGATCTTAGCCTTGTTGATTCTAGCGAACATCATGGCAAAGATATCGCTCTCGGTGCCCAGGAAGCCCAGGGAACCGCGCCAATTCTTGAGCCAGTCCATCGTCTCTGTGCCAAAGGCCACATCGCCGTGCACAATCAGGGTGCGCTCGTCCCACAGCTTCTCCGTCGCCTGCAGCACGGGCAGGAGGTCTTCCCGGTAGCTTATCTCCGGCATCCATGCCTCCGGGCATAGAGCACGAATCTCGGGACGCCAGGCGAGAATAGAGATGCGGTCACAGAATGTCTCCAACTGTTGCACTAAGCGCAACAGTAGCGACTGGCCCTCGACCACGGCCAGGTGTTTACAGCTAGGCGCCGTCCACCTGCCCTGCATCCCCCCTGCGGTCACGATAGCGGTAATCTTCAACTGGTCGCCCCTTCCTCGGGCTCATCGCCCTCGTTGTCTTCAGGTTCAGCAGCCGCGTCCGCCTTGGGTGGCATCGTCGTCAGACCATCCCGTTCGACCCGCTCCAACACTGCGGCGAATTCTGCCGTGCTCATGCGCAGATGACGCTTGGCCACCCATTCCTTGTCAATGATCCCGAGAGCCAGATATTGCGTATCTGCCTGCGCGTAATTGTTCAGGGCCTGTGCGTCCTCAATGAGGTCGCCCCAGGTCGGCGCGTACCACTGCACCACATAAGGAACGCGACGTGGCTCAATCCCACGCAACGCCAGTTGCAGGTCGATCGTTTGCCGGATCCCCTGGCCGATGACTGCCTGGATACTGCGAATAAAGCGTTGATAGCGGCGATCTTCCTGCACCAGCGTGGCCTTGGCATTGATATCCTCTTCCAGGCCAAGGTATGCCTTGGGCGTGCGCAGGGTGGCCAAAATGCGATCACGGTAATACTCGATGGGCCGAATTTGTTGGTAACCGGTCGAGGAGGTGTCCAAGACTTTGGCGTCGGTCAAGCTCGGCTCGGCGCGACCGCCCATCTCATGATATGCCCGGCCCATGAAGATGTCGGCAACCACGGCCAACTGTTCCATGCCGGTCACATCCTTGGCAATCTTGCGCGTCTGCAGACTGCGCTTGAACTCGGTCATGGCCGCCAAGGCTTCGTTCGGCCCCTTGCCAGTGATGTCCAGGGTAAAGAGCAAGCGAGCGAACGCTCTGGTGATCCAGTTGATGACCAGGGCCTCTTCCATCGCCTGGAGCTTTTTCCAGGAAGCCCGCGCCGTGTACAGGAGAGAGCGCCCATAGACGCGCCGGCCCGACTTCTTCCAGCGCAGATGCAGGATCTCGTGGGGCTTGAATCCAGCGATAAAAGCCCCGCCGTCCGGGTAATGCTGTTCAAAGGCATATTCCCCTGGGGTGTTCCCCCGCAGGAGCAGCCCGACCTCATCCTCGTTACGGATCATGGATTCCTGCGGCATATACATCAGCCGGACGATGTCATAATGATCGTCCACCACGTATTGCAGGAAGTTGTCGCCCATCAGCAAAAGCTCCCGAGCGATCTCCATACCCTTATTGCGCCAGTCGGTGCGGGCCAGCACGCCCTCTACGATGGCCCGCAGGTACTTGGGCGTGCTCTCTTCCAGGTAAGCAATGGTGAACGGCTCTTCCTGGCCTGCCTCGGTCGAGAACGCATTGTCGGCGGCCATGTCCAGGGCCGTGGCCACCTCGTCCATCGTCTCGTCCATCTTGCGAGCATCTTTGTAGACCTGGTACCGCTCATCAGAAACATTGAAGAACTGTTGCCGGATGCTCTCCAATGCCTGCTCGCTATAGCCGCGCGCAGTCGTATCCTCGTCTGGCGGAGGCTGCGGCCAGGAGGAGCCGGCGATGCGCCTGGCTATGCGGGTTCTGAGGGGGAGCTTCGCCTTATCCAGTTGTGCCGGGTCATAAGTCATTGGGTCTACCCCTGAAATAAAAAGAGCGCCGTTCCTCTCCGCGTCTACAGGGGAGTGGTCGGCGCTCTGGGCGCTCAGTTGTCGCGCTAGGTGCGCTTAATCGTTTGTCGAGTGTTTTGGAGCGGGCGCCAAGCTAAAGGCGCCGCCCACCGAAAAGACAATGCTGTTGGTTTTCTCACCAAAGCCGAGCTTGATGATCCGATGCAAGCCGCTCACGGTCACGTGCTCAATCTGATCCCCCAACTCAACGGTTTCAACGATGGCCGGGCTATCCGGCGTGGCCGCTATAGGCAGCTTTACCAGGTCAACCGGTCCCGGCACGCGCAGCACGCGCACGGTCTCATTCAGCCAACCCTGGGACACGGCATGAAATAGGACGAGTTCTTTGAGTCCCGTATCGGGATCTTCGTACATTGGCGTTACTGCGGTCACAATTCCCCCGTAACTTTCACGACATCGCTGACTGTCTGTGCCTGACCCAGGATAACAATGTACCAACTACCACGGTGCTTGATGTATATTATACCACTCTTTTTATCAAATTGCAAAATGAGCCGGTTGGTCTGCGGATCCCGTATGTCCACGAGATTTTTAGGTTCGGTGTGGGCGATTGTGCAGGGTTGGGTCATCGCTTGCTCCCAAACAGCAGCGGCCTCGGGTCAGGGATGTTGTAGGTATGCTTACCATCTTTCCAGTCGATGACTTTGATAAGTGACGAGTGTTGTTCACCAAAGCCAAAGTTCGTGATGACGTCCTCGTGGGTCAAGCCCAGGTAGTGCCCCGCGGCCTGTACCTTGTTCTTGAACGATACGTCCTCGGAGAAATGATGCTCGTCCTGCCGCCAGGGACCGAACTCATCGTAGATCTGCCTACGCATGGCGATCGCCGAGCCCACAAAATCCACTACCTCATAGTGGTCGCCGCGATCGGCGATCAGTTCGTCCTCGAAGTTGCATGGCTGGTGGTGATACTTGAACATACCCAGACAGCCGAGCTTTGGCTGCTCGTCCAACAGGCGAACCACTGTCTCTAGCCAGCCTGGGGCATACTCCAGGTCGGCATCCAGCTTGACCAAGAAGTGCCCCTGAGCGATTGCCGCACCGCGGTTGAACGCCGTGCCGATACCCATGTTGTGCCCGCCGTTCAGCAAGGCGGTGCTGACCTGGCCGGAAGTTACCAAATCCGTAACATAGCGCGCAGTTTCGGCATTGCTCGCGTCGTCGCAGATGATGAGCTGGTACGGGAAGGTGGTGTTAGCCCACAGCGACGCCAGGCTGCGCCGCAGATAGGCCATGCGGTTATAGGACAGCACCACCAGCGAAGCGAACCTCATCTCGCCGACCCTTCCGCCGCAGCGCCCGGGAACTGCACCACAGTCATGAAAGGCAGGCAGCCGTGCTCTGCGGCATATTCTCGGCTCCAATCCAATAAATCACCAAAGGAGTTCGCTCCTCCTCGTCGTTCGTACTCCAACTTCAATGATGCCAGGACTTCTTCACGGGACAAGCCGCAGAGAATGCCGAGATCGAGTAGCATCGCCTCTGCCCGCACTATATAGGATGCAAACTCCCGTTCGAGAGACGACCGACTCAACAGGATAGAAGAGCTGGTATTCAACTATTCCCCTCCATCTTCGCCCTATTGCGCCATTCCGCGGCCCAATCCACTGCCTGTGGGCCCAACGTTTGCTGCAGTTCTCCGGCGGCCCAGGCGAGTTTGCGCAGGATGCCGTAGACATGGCACTGATCGACGACCTCGCAGCGCAGCACTTGCCATTTGCTCCACAACCCGGATTCCTCATGCTCGGCGCGCATAACTGACCAACTGAACCAATGGAACGTCTCGTGGTTGAAGAAGCGATAGTGTATGGGCGAGCGCCAAGCGTTGGTGTGTTCTATCCAGGGCACCACGAGATGGGCCTCGCCGCCCACCTTGAGCACGCGCCAGAACTCGTTCACGACGAAAACGAGGAAGTCTGACGGCGGCGCGGTCTCGGATTGTCGGGTCGGGTGAAGCGGCGGCAGATGCTCCAATACGTGGTGGCACCAAATCTGGTCGAACTCGCCCTCCTGGAACGGGAGCCAATTGGCCAGATTGTGGCGCAGGAAGGTGCCCTTGGGGTATAGGCGGCCAAAGTCATGCTGGTCAATGCCTACCCAGTGGACGTCAGGGAACATCTTCTGAGTTTGGGCGATCATCTTATCGCCGCAACCAACATCCAAGCCGGTTTTCGTCATTGGGGCAGTTTCTCCTCGTCCAGCGGGATCCCATACTTTTTGTGGATATAGCGGATGGTCTCGCGCACGCTCGCCGTTTTCCACTTGATGTCCATCTCGTGTGAGACATGATATCCTATGATGTGCGAGCAGAAGACGGCCCGGGCTCCTGCCGCCTGGAGGTGATAGCCGAACTCGCAATCTTGGCCCTGGCCCTTGATCGCCTCGTCGAAACCGCCGGTCTCGTTCATCAGGGCCATCGGCACAATCAAGTTGCCGCTCAAGGTTCCGCCACGGAACTGCTCCACCAGGGCGCTGCAGTTCCATAGCTCGGGTCTGCCGGAGAAGCGCGGGTCATTCCCGAGGAGGTTGGGCGTATAATCCACCTGCTTGGGCGGCAGGGCGGCCCCAACCAGCTTGTCCCAATGGTGCACGACATCATCTGCAGTAATCACCATCGGCGGCAGCCAATCGTACTTGCCGCAGATTACCACGCCCTGGGGATACTTGTCCACAAGCTCATAGCCATGTGCCAGGGCGCCCGGGTTCAGTAGGACATCGCTATCGACAAACCAGACATGGGTGGTGTCCGGGTCAAGCAGCCGTGCACCGCGGTTCCGCATCCAGGAGACGCCATACCCGTCGTGCGGGCGCCACAGGTAGCGCACAGCCAGGCCGGAGAAACCTTTGACCGTGTTGCTGGTTGCGCCATAGTCAAGCGAACCATCGTCGGCGACGACAACTTGTAGTTCCTTCGTTACGCCCGCCTGTACAGAGAGCGCCCTTAGTACGAGCGCCAAGTTCTGCGAGCGGTTGTAGGTTGGTATGACAAAGCCGATCTTGCTCATCACGCTCTCCTGATCCAGACTAGCCAAAAGTTGTGCTCGCGGCACTCGCGAAGTTCCAAGATTGTGCCAAGGCCGGCGCATTTGGCCACGACATCGGCATACGCCCAGGTAGGCCAAACATGGCCGACGCCCCCCATCGAGATAGGCAGGGTAATCACGAGGTATTCTCTACAGACCCGTTTGGCCTCGGCCAGAACCTTCGTCGAGTCCTCCAGGTGCTCAATGATCTCGGAGAGGACGACGGTATCGAATGACCGGTCAGGGAAGGGCAGCGATTGCTTGGTCACGTCTAAGGCGCTGAAGTGGGCCCCAGGGAAGAGCCCTTTGGCTTGTGCGATGCCCTCCTCCGAAATGTCGACGCCGGTGTACCAGCCCTCGTTGGGGAACACTTTGCCTGCCAGAAAGCCTGGGCCGCAACCGATGTCGAGCACCGCGCCATGCAGGTAAGTCTCCACGACGTGGTAGTGCCCGCGCAGGCGCCAGTAATACTCTGCGCCGACCCGTTTCCAGTCTTTGTCCCACCCTGCCTTGGCATCGGGCAGGATTTGCGTCTCATCCTTCTTCATTTTCAGCATCTCCTATCAGCGGCAATTGGTTCTTGGCCGGGTCTCCCTGGCTGATGCCCAGCGCCGCCAAGTCGTGTTTTGACTTGATATACTCAATATTGCGCAGCACTTCGGCCACATTGGCCTCCTGGTTGCGGGGATGCCAGACATGATAGCCCCCCACCTCTTCGGAGAAGATTACTGGATAGTGGCTCTCCTGGGCGCGCATGGCCAACTCGCAGTCCTCGCCGCCGTGGCCAATCATCTCCTCGGAGAATCCGCCGAGCGCATCAAATAGCGCAACGGGCCATAGCATATTGCCAGAATATACAGACAGGCAATAGCCGTCAAAGACAACCCTGGACGAATCGAAGAGGCTTGGCGGCCCTGCCCGGGGGTCGTTTCCTTCCAGCCCCGGTCGTGGCTTTTTGATAGGGAGGGCGGTCAATTCTTGGGCCACGACGCTCTGCCAGCGATGTTGCACATCCTCCATTGTAACGACCATGGGCGACAGCCAGTCGTAGCGGCCCGCGATGATCGCAGTCGGATTGGCCGCGTGCAGTTTGGCATAATGGCCCAGCGCCGTCGGGTTGAGCAGGACATCCGAGTCGATAAAGACGAGGGCCGCGCCGCGGGCCAGGCGCCGGCCCATGTTGCGGGCCTGGCCAATGCGCACGCCAAGGTGGGGCTGGCGGGCATAGAGATGGGAGAAGTGCCATGGGCGATCGGTCAGCACTGCCAGCGGGTCATCGGTTGACCCATCATCGGCCACAATGACCTCAAGGTCGCGGAAATCCTGGCGATCGAGCGCAGCCAGGCACAGCAGCAGGTTGTCATGCCGGTTGTAGACCGGGATAATCACCGACAGCATTGACGCCCTCCGAATCAAACATGGCCTCATCCGAATCGAGCCCGGCCCATCGTTGTAAGAGTATCGCGCGGTTGTGGTCATGCTTTTGATAGGCAAACGCCTCCCCGGTACCATGCTCATAATGGAGCAAAACCGCGCGGGTTGACAAGTACACCTTCCACCCCGCTCTGCGGGCTCTCCAGCAAAAGTCGACGTCCTCAAACTGGCAAAATTCATAGGCGCGGTCGAATCCGTGCAGGTTCGTCCAGCATTCCCGCCGCACGAGCATACATGCGCCTGTGATCGCGTTCACATAGCGATCGACAAGCGTTGGCGGGTAATTGTACTCTTTGTCCCGCCAAATGTGATAAGGAGAGCCGGTCTTGTCGCGGGCCACGCCACAATGCTGAATCTTGTAAGCTCGCTCGGCGCGTTCCGGCGGGTAAAGCAACTTGGCGCCAACGACGCCGATCTTGTCATCGGCGAGCATGGCCCTCATCATGTGTGTTAGCCAAAAGGGCATGGCCTGGGTGTCGGAGTTCAGAAAGCAGAGCGGCCCCGTCTTGGCCTGCTGATTGGCCATATAATTGCACAGGTCGCCAAACCCACGGCGGCGTTCGGCGCGGTAGGTGGAGACCATATTGACCGGGAGGCGGCGTAAGTAATTATCCAGTTCTGCGTCGTGGCTGCAATCATCTGCCACCCATAGGTGGAAGGGCCACTCAGTCAGGGATAAGCAGCTCTGGATGGCGGCCTTGGCCAGAGTGAACGCGCGATAGACGGGCATGATGATTTGGACCTGGTTGTCCGGCATTACGTTCCTCCACGGGCTCGAAATCGTTGCAGTGCCAGACCGACGCGATGATCCCGTTGTTCCGGCACAACTCATACAGTTCTTGCTCTACCTCGCAATTGTCGATTGCCGCCGGGTTATACTTCTTGCAAGCGCGGCACAGGCCCGCATCGCGGTACTTTTTGACGGCGCTCGCGGTTGTCATGGGGCATTCCTATCACAACTGCGTCCCGTCGCCAACACGCACAACCTTGGCGAGCAGATCTCCCGTAGACATCGGCAGAGGTGCCTCGCGCTCGACCTCGCGTGCAGCCCGCAGCTCGCGCAGCTTTTCGTCGGCCAGGGCATCCCACTCGGCGTAGGGGTCGTTGCTCTCGCCCGGGCGGGCGTCCCGCCGCTGCTCCTTGCTGAACTGGTACACCTCGGCCTGCACGCTCTCCGCGCCGATGATGGGCTTCCACCGCTTGGCCATGGTGCGGGCACCCTCCAGGGCGTCGGCGGCGTCTTTGTAGGCCCCGGTGGGCCACTCGGCCAACTCTTGTTTGAGCTCCTCCTGGCCGTGCTCGGGCAACAGCAGGTACCCGTTTTCCAGGTCGGGCTGCAGGCTCTGGATACGGAGGTCTTTGTTCTCCGACTGTGGAATGGCGGCGATAGGTAGATAGATACCTCTCTCGGCGCTGATCTCGGAGGAGCGGGTAGCGAACAGGGCCTGGAACTGCACTTTTTCGATACCCCACATGAGGATGCGGTAGGTCATGGCCCAGGCGTCCTGCGCCTTCATGATCTCGTGGGGGGGCCGGATCTTGGCGTCCGACTCCAGTGACACCATGGTGCCATAGGGCAGTTTGGCGACGATGGCGATAGCGGACTTGGTAGCGCGGCTGCTCTCGCCCAGGGACGGGTCGGTGAATCCAAAGATCAGGCAATCGGACAGTTTGCAGGCTGGCCTGCCGTTCAGCGGCACGATCCACACCTCGTTACCATCGCGCACTTCGGAGCGGTAGGTCTGATAAGCGGTAAACAACTGGCGGTTAGGATCCTTGGGGTCGTTCTGCAACTCCATATTGAAGGAATACTCGCCTTCGGACACCTGAACGAGCATAAGATCGTAGAGCGGCATAGCGTCGGGCCAGGCGACCTTGGCGCCCTCGTCCATCTCGGCCCGGTGCTGCTCATAGAATTGGTGGCCAGCCTTCTCTTTGTTCGGGTTGGAGAGGTCAGTGACGAGGCCGCGCCACTGGCTCCATAGGTCGGCGCGGACGGGGTAAGCCTCCAGGGCCTTAAACACAACAGAGTCGAACAGTGGGTTCTTCAACAGGTTGGCCAGGAGGCAGTCGTGGTGCAGCAGGTTACCGATGACGACCACTTTGGTGTCGCGCCAGCCCGAGCGCATGAGTGATCCGCGGAACCAACGGCGCAGTTGTTCGCGCTGAACAGGGCTCTGTACGCCTTCGATTTCTTCTATATCGTCGACAACGATGAGGTCTGGCCTCTCGCGGCCTACTTTTCGGCCTCTGACCTTCATTCCCTGGCCCAAAGCACGTATTCTGACGCGGTTTTTGGTCATAATATCCGCAGCTTGCCATGTTTCGCCTCGCAATTCGCCGAAATCTTCACAAAACAGGTCATTTTCTTCCAATTCCAGCTTAATCGTCTCAAGTTGGTCTTTGGCCTGGTCGAACGAGTCGGAGATGATGGGAATATGCGTTCTTTTGCGAAAAGCGGTGCACCAGAGGGGGAGGCCGAGGGTGGCGATGGTTGTTTTGGCGTGGCCGCGGGGCATGACATAGACGCCGTTGCGCCTGCCGGGCGTTTCGAGCAGGTTCTGCAGTTTTTTGGTCAATACACGGTGAATGGGGGCGGGCGGGAGGTTGAAGTGCTGGGCTAAGTAGAAGCGATTGAAGAACTCCAGGTCGATTTCGGCCAGACCCATGCGCACATCCTGATCGTCGAGGCGATCAAGGAAGTGTCCCGCGGCAAGCTCCTCGGCGCGGAGGTTCTTGCACAGGTAGGTACGGACGAGTTCTTCCTGCTGGGTAGAGAGTCTCACTGGCTCAAGAGCCCCTCGATGCGTGACAGGTAGGCCCAGGTGCGGGCGGTCAGGCCCACCTGGATAGCGATGGTGACCAGGGCTACGGCGACCATAAAGATAACGGCCAGGATGAGTGCGTCATTGTCCTCATGTTTATCGGGCATTGTATTCTCCTGCGGGACAGGGCCAGGATGTCGAGTTTTCGTGCTTGAACACCCGGCTTACATCGTGGATGCAGTTCTCGCCATCGCCGTCAAAGTCCCACGCCTTAGCATAGCACGCTTGTCCGCGGATGCACTTATAATGCCAGATAATGAGCAGGGTGTCAGCGTAATCCACGATGCAATCATGGTTCAGATCCCAGAGCGAGCTAGGTGGCGTCCAGAGCACCAGGGGCAGGTAGAGGGTGTATTGTGCCTTGGCGCCGATTACTACTCCCGCGAAAAATATCGCGGTGATGGCCAATATAACGAGAAGAAACCTGAGGAGGCTCTCCGACTCTTCTGCGCTCATATTACTCCTTTCCTGCCGGCAGTTCCGACACCTCGTCAAACTCGCCGTCTATGGCGTCTGCCGGTACGGTGTAGTCGGTCTGCTCGGCAATGATGCGCTTTCTCTGCGCCACGACATCGCGCAGTCTGACCCGCGCGTTGGGCTTGCTTGGCAGGATAACGGTCTCCGGCACGAGGATCCCACTAGCTGCGGCCAATTTGCCAAAGTCCATGAGCATTGACCAGTAGAGCCGCGCCCGGCGCTCGACCACCTCTTCGTGCGTAGTTGTTGTGGCGCCCTCCAGGAGGAGCGCGTCATCCAGCCGGCTCTTGGCAAAGCGCAGGACACGGTGCATTTCGGTGATGGCGTCTAGCTCGATGTCGATGCCGTGGAACTTGGCGTCTAGCTTGGATGACTCCAGCCACATATCCTCGGGAATGGCCCGGGCAAACTGCAGCACTTCGGTGATGGTGATGCCCGTTTTGCCATAGCGATTGTACATCCAGTATACGATTCTGGCCGGGCTCCAGCCGCTGAGGAGCTTGGCAAATATTTCTTCCTTGTGCGGCGAGTTCTCGATGACCTCTATGTCGGTCTTGGGGGCCTCAGGGAAATTGTTCATACGTGGATAAAGCTATCCCGGCAATCAATGTCTACAAGCCCCCAGGCCAGTTCCGTGGGCGTCGGGTGTAGGTTCCCTGGGCAAAGTTGTACGCCTGCCGCAGCCCACGCTTGCGCGACTAACTCGGTGCATACAACTGCTTGTGCGTTGATTACTCGCCGCGCGAGCATTTTGCGAATGACGATGAGCAAATTCCAGAACGAGTAGCTTTCTCCGACGCGCGCAAGGGCTGCATCGATGGCGACCTTGCCTGCCTCGGCGCTAGTGTTGTTGGGTCGGAACACATCGAACGGTCTGCCCCAGTGGGGACCCTTCCACACCTTGACACCACTCGCTCCGGCCTCGATAGTGTACCAGATACCACGCCTGAACCAGATGAGCGCAGCATGGTCATATTCGCTGAGCGGGACAATGGCCGCCCGCGAGCGGATCATAGCTATGTCGCCATCTCGATACCCGTCTTGTGTGACTATCATGATGCTTTTCTCCTAAGGAGGCGCGGGGCCGGATTGATCCGGCAATTCCCATTCTGAGGCACCCGCTACTCGGACAGCCTGGGTCGCAACTCCAAGCCACTTCGCGTCGCTCGCCTGCCGAGTGCGCTTGCACGACCATACGTGGGACACCGTTGTCTGTGCGCGTGTGCTATCCACGCCGCCCGCGCCATCGGGTAGGTCAGGTCGCTCTGGTGTGTGATGCTGCCCGATTTTCGCCTGGTCTTGCCGGCGGTCGGGAGGCCATTCAGCCTCACCCTACGTCTTAATGACGCGCAGCCCTCACTGCTACCCTACCTGCCTCCCAGGGGATTGTTACGATTGGAGGGGGATGCCCCTGGATGACACTTACCTTGTATCACAAATGCGCAGATTTGTCAAATGTGACGTAAGGGACGAGTCGTATGGATGCGCTAGGAGGCAGAGTTGGGCTACACCAACATCGCGACCGGGGGGCCTGGGGCTCGATGTTTTTTCTCTGGGCTCCAGGCTCCAGGCTCCAGGCTCCAGGCTCCAGGCTCCAGGCTCCAGGCTCTGGGCTCTGGGCTCTGGGCTCCAGGCTCTGGGCTCCAGGCTCCAGGCTCCAGGCTCCAGGCTCCAGGCTCTGGGCTCTGGGCTCTGGGCTCTGGATCAGCCCAGTATGAATAAACTGTAACATGCTATGCGAAACAAAACACGGTCCACCGTATGAAACATGAACAAACTGTAACGTACTACACGAACATTTACATATTCTGTTCATATTCGCGTGCTATGCTATTTATACCAGGCTGCTGCTGCTCAGGAGCCTGAATACAAACAGGAGGCTACAAAATGCAAACCAACCAGGCTCATGTAGGCGATCACTATAGACTAATCAAGACGTTTGAGTCTCAGGCTGACCGGGCTGTCAGGCTCCAGGCTGATGCTGCTGAGGAGGCTGCTGCTCTTGAGGCTGAGGAGGCTGCTGCTCTTGAGGCTGAGGAGGCTGCTGCTGTCAGGCTCCAGGCTGCTGCTCTTGCTCAGGAGGCTGCCCAGGCTCAGTATCATGCTGCCCAGGCTCAGTATCATGCTGAGGAGCAGGAGGCTGAAAAGGCTGAGGCTGATTTTGCTGAGGCTCGTGCTGAGGCTCGTGCTGCCAGGCTGAACAGGCTCCAGGCTCGTGCTGCCAGGCTCAGACTCCTGGCTGATGCTGCTGAGGCTCGTGCTGCTGAGGCTCGTGCTGCTGCTGATCAGGCTGAGAATGAGGCAGAGGCTGTCAAGTCGTGGTACGAGGAGGAATAGACAATAGGCTCCGGGCTCCAGGAGGATCAGGCTCCTGGAGCCCGCGGTCATCTCAGATGAACAGGAGGTGATTAAGATGAAACTTAGCATTTTTGTTCCAAAATCCACAAATGCAGGAGTACAAAAGCCTGAGGTTTTGGCTGAGGCTGCCAGACTCTTAGCCCAGGCTTTTGGAGGCTGCACTATACAAGATTGTACTGGGATATGGTTTGCTGCCAATGGCCAAAAGTTTGAGGATCAGAACAGTATACTGTTCACCTATGTCGAGGCTGATCAGGTTGATCAGGCTCAGGCTCAGGCTCAGGCTATTTGTGCATACGTCAAGGCAGCACTTGAACAGGAGGCTGTTCTCTGGAGCCTGGAACAGGCTCAGGCTCATTTTGTCTAAGTTGACAGGCTCCTGGAGCCTGATACTCCAGGAGCCTCAGACTATCTTAGTAGGAGGCTGCAAAATGATACTGGAAAATCTTGATCCCAGCTATTGCGAAAAGGTTATATATGGTTGGTTGCAATTGGCTACTTCTAGAGTACGGTCTGAAGGTGTCTACTGGTATTCGATTGCTCATACAATCGCGGAAGGTCTAGCGATCGATTATAGTGTGCCTCTAGACCGCGTTTGTGCGGTTATTGCTACACTATCGCCCGGTTGCAATTGGGAACAAAACGTTGTCGATTCTGAGACGGTTATACGCGCGTTTGTTTCCGGTCTAGAACCGGAAGATATCCAAGTGTCGACATACAATCCTCAGAAACAAAAAGCTTTTCTCATTCTACGATTGCCTCCAAGTGCCCCGCGGTCTGAGATTCTACGGTTGATTGGTCTAGAATCCGCGCGCAAAACACGCGCGTTTTTCGACAACATTCTAGACCCGGATCATAGCCAGGATGTTACAATCGATCGCTGGATCGCGCGCGCGGTTCTTTTGCAGCAAAACGCAACGCACCCTACTGAAAAAACCTATGCGTTGATTCGCTCGGCTTTTCAACGTGTCGCGGTTGGATTGGAGCTCAGACCTTGCCAAGTGCAAGCAATTGTATGGTTGGTGATTCGGGACCGCGGACTAGATCATGCCGCGCAACAATACCTATTTTGACCGGAGGTCATCATGACAGCTTTGGTTTTTGTGGTCAACTTGTTGGTGGTGGCACTGCCGATTCTGCTGGTGGTCTGGTTTGTATTGGCTAAGTTGGTGGTGGTGGTGACTAAGTTGGTGGTGGTGCTGGTGGCGCGGGTCAACTGTGGCGCATTCTGCCGGATCAACCGGGCCCGCGGGTCTGTGGTCAAGGCGAAAATCGCTCGTGATGACCTGGGTCAAGGTGGTACTTCTGACCGCGCGCGCGGAGGTCGACATGGCTAAGAGGATCGCTGGTTTTATCGACAAGACAACACAAAAGGTGGTATCTACCTTAGACATTGGTGGTGGTCGACGGGTTCATCGATCGATCGCGAACCTGGCTGGTCATCGGGGCAGGTGGGGCTGGCTATTTGAGGCAGACGCTGCCGGGACATTGGTTCCTTTTGACTGGACGCCTCAGGGTGGTCTGGTATGGCTGGATGACCTGGGTGGGCCGCGGCACACAGAAGTTGAAGATCAGACGGTGCGGGTCTGGCTGGTATCAGTGGCCAAGCGCACAAAATGAACAGACTGTTATCCTAGTTGGGCAATTATTCACGTGATTTTCATCTGGTGGTGCTATACTGATAGTGGAGGTGGGCCATGCTTAAGATCAGCGCAGACTTTGGGCCGGAGTTCAAGCTCGTGATAGACGGTGTGGAGGTGGGCCGGGTGCTGGATTCGGTGGGGATCGGGCCATTCGAGCGGGCCGGTCTGCGGGTGCTGCTGGTACTGCCCGCTGGTGGTGGTGGTTTTCGTGAGGTATGGGCTGGAGGCAGTCTGTCCTTCTGTGGCAGATTCGAGCAAGTGCACGGAGGTGCAAAATGCTAGACGGTGCTAAGGTGCGGAAGGTGGCGCAATTCACATTTGCGCACAAGCTCGTGCAGGACAGTCAAGACGTGGCCGCGGTTATCGACAACCTGCCCCTGTCTCTGTCGGCCAAGTTGGAATACAGGGGGGCCGGGTTCCTGCTGGTGCTCTACGGTGCGGACGGTGATGTCCTGGAGGTGTGGGCGTCTTGTGGTGGGGTGGTGGCCTGGTTGACGGCAGATGTTTGTCAGGTGTGGCCGGAGGTGGCAGATGCCTAGAGACCTGGGGCGTGCGACTTTGGCAGATCAGCCCGGCGTGCAGCGCAAAGTGTCGCAGTTTGCGCCACGGTATGAGCGGGTGACCGATGCGACGCGGGTGCGGGCGATCCTGGGCCTGGTGGGTCTGGCCTGGTGCAGGTGGGATGTCCTGCTCGTTCGGCAGATCAAGGGGGAGATTCGGCAGGTGTGGGGGAGTGCCCGCGCGGGGTCGGTGTTTGAGTGTGGATTCACACAGCATGGGTCGTGGAGGTGAACAATGCCCAAGACTGAAGTGCGCAAGCTGGCGAATTTCGGGCCGGAGTATGTCCTGGTCACCACACCCTCTGAGATTCAGACCATTCTGTGGGTGGTGGGGCGGCAGGGCAAGGATGTCGGTATCCGACTGCTGCTGTGCAAGGTGGACGTGCAGGCGCAAGAGACCACGGAGGTCTGGGGCCTGGGTGCTTTCTATACCTGGCTGCATGAGGCAGAGTTTATCAAGCTCTGGCAGCGCAAAGCAAGACGGGCCCGGCACTGGCAGCGGTGGCAGGATCGCCCCATCCTTGACCTGTCCCGCGACCTGGTCAGACAAGAGGGGTGAATAATGGCGACCGTCTCAGATCATGCGGTTAACCGGTTACGGCAATTCGGGCCCGTCTTTGGAGTGCCTCTGGAGGTGCTCCAGGCAAGACTGGCCGGGGTGCAGGTGGCAGAGTGCTCGGCAGTAGTGGCCACACTGCCCGCGGGCCGGTTCGTGCGATTCGGGGATCATAACGGCGACACCCTGGTCGCTGTGGTGCGGGGTGGTGAGGTGACCACGGTCACCCTGCGCCGGATCAGACAGACGCCGCTGCTGCTGCCGGTCGTGTCGGCAGTCGGCTTTGGCAAGAGGACAAGGTGAGGTGAGATCATGGAAAAGCAGATCAGGATCGCAGTCTATACCTGGCAAAATGAGGTGGTAGCCGTAGACCTGGACGGGGCAACTGTCCCGGCAGGGGGCTGGATCGCCCAGGCACTGGAACCGCCATGTCCCGATACGGGCTGCCGGGGCTGCCTCTACGGACAGGGGCCGGAGGATCAGGACTGTACCTGGACGCCCGACCTGGACGTGCAGCCGCCGGATGACCGGCCAATCGCGGCCTGCGGTCTCACTGCCGACTACTGCCAGGACTGCCATTGTCCACAATCGAGCGTGCCGGAGACGGTCTGGCCGCCAAAGGATGCAGCGGATGATAAGGGCCCGGAAAAGCCGGTGCTCTGCGAAAGCTGCCAGCACTTGACCCTGTTCGGTTGCCCGGTGCTGAAAATCTTCAGGACGCCAAACGAACCGGCCTGCGCAGAGCACTTCAAGCCCGCGGCCCCCGGCGTCGCCGAGTCCTGGAGGCGGGATTACCCGCACTATTTTGCGGAGGCGGATCATGTCTAAAAAAACGACGCGCAAAGCGTGGAGGTGGTGGTACTGGCTGCCTGGGTGTGCCCGGCGGGAGGGGCTGACCGTGCAGTGGTATCATACCGCGGCAGAGGCCCAGGCCGGTGTGGGGGCCCTGCTCTATCCTCATAACTCGTGGCTTTGGCCTAAAATCAAGGTTCGCCGGTCTGAGCATGTAACGGAGGGGGTATAGGATCATGGCTAGGATCAAGCTGTTCGTGTTCTTCCTGGGCTATAGTCTGACCTGGCGCATCCTGGAGGCGCTCCACAAGGACTGGAACACCGACCGGATCAGGCGCGAGACCGATAAGTATTTCTACCACAAGGGGAGGTGAATCATGCAAGGGCTGACCGTATCTCAGACTGTCAAAAAGGCCGTGGCTTTCCTGGTCGGTGAGGACGCCGACCGGCAGCAGCGGGCGAATGAGGTGCAGATCAAGGCGCAGGCCGGGGCCGGGAAAGTGGACATCCTGGCCATCAAAAAGCGCAGCGTGCAGCTTGGCGACGCCAAGCTGCCCTGGGACGTCACAGTCGGCGGCATCCTGGACATCCCGGTGGCCACGATGGACGCCTTGGCCCTGGAGTGGCTGACCGTGCGGGGCTATGACGTCTGCAACAAGCGGAAAATGTAGGATCGTTCATCATCTCACGGGCCTGGGCCGCCATCCACACGAGAGCTCAGGCCCGCAGATGAACAAACTGTAAGCAAGATCAGGGTCATTATACATGCAATATTCATCTTCACCTAGTATGATGGGTCAGATCAAGAGAGCAAGCGGAGGGGATCATGAGCTGTAGATGTTATCAGTGTATGTACTGGCATCAGAGACCAGCGACCAGTGAGGGACGCTGTGGGAAATTGTCAAGTGGTAGCAACGAGCACGATACGTTCTGGGCGCACATTGAAATAGACCAGCCGCTGCGCTCGGATGCGGGCGTCGAGTTTGTCACCCGTAGCGGGTTCGGATGTTGGGCAGGCACAGGCAGGGCGGCGACTACGCCGGAGGCGGCAAAATGAGCAAGTTCCATAGCGTCAAGCACCAGATCGCGGCGCTCCAGGCGCAGGCAGCCGAGCTTGAAAGCAAAGCCCTGCTCACTGGCTGGACTGAACAGACTGAGCACCAGGGCAACCGGCTGTACCGCAAGGCGCAAAAGCTGCGGCAGCAGGCGCGCGCCCTGGAGGATCAACTGGAGGATCACGTGGACAATACGCAGTATGTCGAAATCGTTTCGGGCGAAGTCAACGCGCGCGCGGGATGGGTGGAGCGGTTGGGCGACTTTGACCTGCGGTTTTTTGTGCGGGCCTCTCACCCGCGACCGTTCCGCAAGATGGTTGCCAAGCTGGCCCGGCTGAACAAGACCGACCCGTTCTTTTCCTGGTATGCCAAAGGGAAAACGGAGGTGACCAATGGCTAAGATAGCACTGAATACCCTGCGCCGCATCCTCAAAGCGGCAGAGTTCGCCAGCGTAGCCCACGTCGGGCTAGCCCTCACGGCAACGGAGGCGGGCGACCTGGAGGGCCTGCTGACCGAGATCGTCAATGCCCTGGAGACCCAGGACAAGATCAACGCGGGTATCCTGCCGCAGCCCATCTATGAGAACCTGGAGGACTTAGTCGCCGACCTGCCGACGCCGGTCTGGGCTTGCAACCTGGGGGCGGGCGGCATCATCTACGCCAGCGGGCCGCGGCCAGGGCCAGACCCGGAGACTGGAGAACAATTGGAGTGGACGCAGATCAGCGGCCTACCATACATGGCCCTGGCCATCAACGGGATCGGCGGCAACCGGGCCGACTTTGGTTCCTACCGCATCGCAACACAGCCGGGCCCGCCGACATTCACGCCCGCGTTCGCCCGGCAGGATGTGCTGGACAAGTACGGCATCACCAACGCTGAATACTACGCCATTTGTGAGGCCATCAAGCATAGTGAGGGCCATCCCGTGGTGTGGTACAGCGAAAAGTCTACTGGAGGGTTGAAATGAACATCACCACGAGCGGCAATAGTCTGTACCCGGTTCTGACCGGCAAGCTGGCCCGCAAAGGCGGCAACGGCAAGTTCTTCGAGTCCCGCAAGGTGGGCAACAATACCTATCTGACCTGGGTGGACGCCATCGGCTATGGGCGCGACCTGGCCATCAAGCTCCACGCCACCAACATCTTGACCGTCCACGCCGATAGCTCGGTCACCCTGGACACTGGTGGCTGGTTGACCGTTACCACCAAGGCGCGCCTCAATGAGTGGCTGCCCGCCGGGTGGCGCGTGTCCTCCGACCGGGGCGTGTGGTATCTGTACAACTACCAGACCAAGGCGGAGTTTGTGTTCCAGGACGGGATCACCATCCAGGCCGACGGAACCGTGACCGGCGCAGGCCCCCGGCCCAACTTGGCCGAGAAAAAGCGCGCGGCCAATTATGCCGCCCGGTTCGCTAAGGCCCTGGTGGCTGGCCACGTCCCGGCCCCCGGCCCCGGCGACTGCCTCTTCTGCCAAGGACGCTTTACCGACCTTGCCACTGGCCAGCCCGCCACCGACAGCGACCACATCAAGAGCCACATCGCCGGGGGCTATTTCGTCCCGGCCCTACTGGTCAATGCGGTGACTGCGTTCCCCGTTAGCCCTGCCGCTCGCACCGTTATCGCGGCCAGGTGGTATCCCGACTTGGCCAAGGGGCGCGACGTGCGGGGCTACGTGGACGCCTTCGGCGACATCGTCACCCGGCAGATCACCCGCAGCATCAAGCGTTACCTGTACCGCCAGCTTGGCTTTGCCAGCTAGACTATCCGGCGATCCCGGCCCCCGCAATCACCGGGGCCGGGATCGCCCCAGATCAAGGGAGGATCACATGGCACAGATCAAGACCACCAAAGGCGTTTTGAACGGCGGATATGAGGACGACCGGGGCATGGGGCTGCCCATCGCCAGCATCACCCTGGCCAGCAATCCCGACAGCAGCGTGTCCATCCTGTTCGAGCCCCCCGCGGACTATGTCCCGGAATTCGAGCGGGGCAGCACGGTGGAGGCCAGCGACCTTGACCCCGCCGAGACCGAGCAGCTTTGCGCCCAGTTCCTCCGGGAACGGGGCTATACCATCAAGCCGCCAGTCCCGGAACCTGGCCTGTTTGGTAATTATGTGGCCTGCACCGGCAGCCCGCCGGAAGACGTGGCCATCACTATGAACCTCCAGGGCCTTACCTCCGCGGACTTGGACAAAATCGCTGACACAGTCGAGCCCTTCACTTCTGAACGGCCCATTGAGCACCTGGAAAAAGCATCTGAAGTGCTCCGCGCCCTGGCCCAGGCACTGCGCGACAAAGGGAGATGACAGAATGACCAAGACATACCGGCAGTATTGTCCAGAGGATGGGAAGGCAAGGTTGCCGTCGCAGAGCATCCTCAGCGGCCATTATGCGCGCTTGCTCTTGGATCAGCTTGCCAAGAATGACGCGGAAGGCTGGCCCTGGCTGGCCGCATCGGTCGAACGGGGTATGGTCTCCTATGCCCTGCGTTACTGTTTTGACCAGGGTGGACATGGCCGCAACAAGTCGGGGGGCATCGTCCTGGTCTGCCGGTTCGAGCATCCACAGCACTTGGCCGAGCCCCAGACCTACGAATACTACCTCTCGCCAGGTCGCAAAAGCCAGCGCGAGACCCTCATCAGCAAAGCCGTCGCTCGCTTTGAGCGGCGGATCGCATCCATGCAGGGAAAGCTGGCCAGCATCCTCCGCCTGTTCGACTTGGCCGAGAAAGCCAAGACCCTGCCAGGATTCGCCGAGTTTATCGAAGGCAAGCTAGCCGAGTGCGGCACCGATTGCTACCCGCAGATGACCGAGACTCAGGCGTCCAGGTGGTATGCAGTCATCACAGAATGGTATCAGCAGAACCGCCCCACTGGACAAGATGGAAAGTGAACAAACTGTTAGGCAAAAGGGCCTGTTTGTTCACCCAATTTTCATGTGGATCGGCTATGATAGAGACAGTGGAGGATAACATGAGACGGCAAATGTTCCTGGTTCGTTCAGTGTTTACAGTGCAGGTGCTGGCCGCAGTGCGGGCCGATTCGTACAACGATGCAGAAAAGGCAGTCGCCGCCTGCACCAAGCCCGCCTTGCTCAATACCTATGGCAACACGGCCACCGTCTCCAGGGTCGCTGTGTCCACTCGGTGCGACAGCGCACACGTCGAGCCGACTACCGCCGAGGCCGCGCGCGAGGCCGTGCAGACGTTCGCTAAAGGTAGCCATGAAGTGGGCTGCCGGATCACGGAGGGATAACATGCTACTCAAGGTCATGATTGGCAAGATTGTGGCGGTTCATGGCGGGCGATGGGATACCCTGTGGCAGGTCGAGGTCGAGCAACTGCGGACACACAAGCACTTTGTCCTGACCGTCGGCCACTCCATGAACAGCCACCCGCTGGATGATGTCATGGAGTACGAGAACAGCAAACACATCAAGTTCTCCATCAACGGCGTGTTGCAGTCGGTTCCGGCCAAGGGCGTCAAGGTCGCGTTCGTCCAGGGGGTGGATGAATCCGGCCTGATTGACAGCCTCATGCACTATGACGCCTGGATGGAGTCCGTCAAGTTGGGCGAATCCGGGGCGGAGGAGGACTAGCATGAATCTCTGGGGCCTGCTGCTTGGATCAGATACCGCAGACAGCGTCGAAGAGCCCGACAAAGTGCGCTTTGGCACCATCGTCGGGATCAGCGCCTTCGGCCCGTACCCATCTGCCTACTGCGTCAGCATCGAGGAAGATGCGACCGGCGAGCTTTTCTCCCTCGCGGTGCAGAATACGCAGATGTGGCATCCCATTGGGGCCGTGGCCGACCGCGAACGGTTCAAGAGGGGCCTGCCCACCGGCCAGTTCGAGGGGGCGCGCATCAGCGTCGAGGGCCTCCAGGTCGCCTTTGTGGTCAAAGGCGATGAGACCGGCACTCTGGCCAACGTCATCCACCTGGACGCCTGGAGAGAGATCGAGCAACACATCAAGGATCACGGTGTGGCACATCCTGAGGAAATCGTGGGAGCCGACCAATGGTAAACTTGAGACGCCCGCCCTATAGGCACGTGAGCACCCGGAGTGACCCGCTGCGGCGCATCCGGTTCCTGGTAGGCAGATGGTTCAAGCCGGTATGGGACGCCTATGTCGGAGACAAGATCACCTATGCCGAGGCGCGGCAGCGTGCGTTCGAGGTCTGTAACCGGATCAGGCGCGACTGGCGGAATGGCGGGCTCGGAGTGCTGCCCGACTATTCCGAGGCCAAGTTCGACGAGGGCTGGCAGTACCGGGTCATCCTCCATGAGGATTGGGACGTGGCCCGCGATGAATTCGCCAACCTGGTCTTTGGTTGGTGGTAGAAGGGAGAGGATCATGAGCAATACCATAGCGATGCAATTGGTGAATGCGGCAGCCGTGGATTGGCGCACCCTCATCAGCCGCCTCAATGCCACCGAGTGGGACTCTGCAGAGGACGAGTTGAGCGACCTGGCCGTGGTGTCCAGCTTTCTCACGGTCTATATGTGGAGCCTGCGCGAGGGCAAGAGCCACAAGGACGCCCTCCAGCAGGCCCGAGACGCACTGCGCAAGGTACTGGTAGCCCTGGAGTGGGAAGAGCCGGAGACCTGCTGGCTCTTGGTCGGAGACCCGCTGCGGACGATTGCACAACAGCTTGCACAAAAGGAGGATCACAATGTCTGAGAAAACGACCGTGGTAGTCCAGACCTATGCCGAGTCCTACGCCTACAATGCCCGGGCGCTCAAGGTCACCATCAACGGGTTGGTGCTGTGGTTCAGCTATAACACCGTGGTCGCCTTCGCTACGCCCGGCCACGTCTCGGTCGTGTCGGAGAATATCTTCTCCAGGACGACCGGCAAGCACCTGAATTACCTGGCCGCCAAGGACGAGCGCACTCCGCGCGAGGCGTTCGAGCGCCAGCTACAGGCCGCGCTGGATGAGCACGGCATCTCTATCACTGTGGGGGTATGATACAATGAGCTTCGAAATCAAGATGCTTTGCATCGGTGTGTTTATCGGGTGTGTGTTCATCGAGTCCCTGCGGCAGGATCGGCTGACCCTGATGGTTCTCTCTGTCGTGGCCGCCATCTGGTGGCTGCGCCAGATGGGGGTGTGATGTGGTGACCGGCCCATCGCCCCGCTCATACGGTGTCGAAGTCCTGTTCCGCGGAGAAAGCAAGTTCGTCGGCAACGCTCTGTTCTTCCCGACCAAGGAACAGGCCCAGTCCTATGAGTTTGCCCAGGGGATGAATTGGATTGGCTACATCGAGTCGCGTGTTGTCCCGCGCGACCAGGAGCCAAACTACACATTCATCAATGGCAAGCTCGAACGTATCCCAAAGGAGGTGTGATATGAGTACCGCCAGTCTGGCTCTCAACAACCACGCAGCCGAAGTCACTATCGGGAAACTCACTATCTGGTTCAGCTACCAGACGGCCATCGCATTCCAGGCCCCTGGAGGCCCCATCGTGGTCTCCGGGAACCTGTGGGGCACCACCACCGGCAAGCACCTGAATGCCCTCCAGCCGGACAAGAAGAAGAGGATCGCACGCGAGGCATTTGAGGTTCAGTTGCAGGCCCTGCTGATGGAGCACGGCCTCATCGGCCCGCCCAAGGCGGCCCGCCTCAAAGTGTTTGTGGAGGGTGGCTGCTGCACCGGCGTGACCCTGGACGGAGTCGACATCGAATACGAGTTGGTGGACTATGACAATATCGAGGCCGGCGAAGGCAAGGAAGAGACCCCGTGAACGTCGCTTTTTCACTCAAGTTCGTAGCGTTCGTGGCCCTGGTCATCCCGGCCCTGCTGCATGTCATTGGCTGGATCGGCGTGCGTGCCCGGCCCAATCGGGATGACCTTCTGAACATGGTCGCAGTATTCTGCGCCGGGGTGATTCTGTGCATCGCCCTATTCTGGGAGGTGTAAAATGGAGTATGTATTTCACGTCGAGCGGCGCACAACGGATGGCCAAATTGGCTACATCAAAGTCTGCGCAATCGCTGACACCGCGCGCCATGCACTTTGTGCGGCCAAGCTGATTGGCCACGACCATAGCGCCAAGGGATTCGAAGTGGGTAAACTGTGGGTAAATGTCGAATGCAACGGCAGCCACCTGGCGCTCGTGTTCGACCCGAATGCGGTCGTTGGCCATACCAAGGCCGAGGCGGATCAGGCAGTCGAGACGATGCGCGCCATCCTCTCCAATGCCCTGGACAGGGCGCACGACATGGCTGTGTTCTGGACGGAAGACTGAGGTGTGAAATGCTAAATGTAGAGATTCGCCGAAAAGACTCAGATGGCAAACCGCGCTGCGAGCGGACTATCTTCAATGACGTCATGGACGTCACGTTCATGCCCCCGGAGGCCGACTATGTGTCCATCCACATGGTCACCGACCAGCGGCTGCGCCGCCACTACCGGGTGCCGTCGGCGGAATTGTTTGAAATCCGGGTCTGGTGGACGGATGTCCGCTACGCCCTGTTTGACCGGATGTTCCTCGGCATTAAGCCCCGCGCCGTCCTGGTCGCCCAGGGCTACACGGAGATCAGCAACCTGTACCTTCTGGCCCAGATTGAGCGCAAGTTCAACCTGGAGCCCCAGACAATCGGCGCGGCATTCCGGCGCGGGCGCGAGACCTGGGTGTCCAGCGCCAGGGTTTTCAGCCACAACTGTTTTCATGACGCCGACGCATACTACCGTATGCCCGACCTGAATTACAAACTGCGCAACACCAGGGGAGGCTCCGTATGAGCAAGAGTGTCATCGAGACCACCAAGGTCGAAGTCCGCAACGGGCTCTCTATCTTCTACCAGCGCGAGCCCAGGCGAGGCTGTGGTTACCGCCATGCCGGGCCGGATGGATACGGCCTTTACCTGATGAGCAGCGGCTGGTCGGAAAATTGCGAAAGATTGCCCTGGCCGTTGACCGTGTGCCCTGTGTGCGGCGCAGGCATCAAGTTCTCACGCGGGTTCCGTTGGGTGGTGCCGGTCTCCCTCTTGGTTGGAGACCCGCCCTGCGTGCCAGCAGTCAAGCGGCACTGGCACAAGTCCTGCCCGTTCTGCAGCCCGTCCGCAGACCCGGCGGGGCTGATGTGGGTCGGCGATATGTTCTACACGCCCAGGTCATTCCGGCTGGAGGCCGAGGCCCTGGGAGTCTCTAAACGGATCAATGCCCTGCCGCTTGAGTTCGTGGTGGGCGACACTTGGATTTTCCTGGCCCACATCCACGCTTGGTATGACCTCTCGGCCAAAACCAAGCTGGAGATCGGCAGCGAGGTGCCGGAGGCCAAACCGGGGATCTTCACGGCCTTTCGCCCCATGTGCCTGGACATCGTCATCAATGACGCCGAACACATCCCGGAACGGGCTAAGGCCCTGGCCGAGAAGTGGGGGCCCAAGGCCCGGCTGGTGGTGGTCGAGAAAGCCGAGCCGCAGCAAGCGGCCCTCTTGCCAGACGGAGGTGCCGCTGCGCAGCCAGAATAGCAGTCGTTGTTTTACTAGAGATCAAAAAGGAGGCTACAAATGGACAAGGTCAAGGGACGCAAGCACTTTATCTGCCCTATCTGCAAGAATGGCAGCGGGCGCGGGCACAACGACTCGTGGGTGCTCGATGTGAAGAATGGCGGGATCGTCGACCGCAAAACCGGCGCTGAGGTATATACCCAGTTCGCAGGCGACGACGAGTACCTGCTGGCAGTCAAGGACTCGCTCCAGGGCGCAGAGGTCTGCGGCTCCTGCGTCGAATCGGTGCGCGAATATGGCTCCCGCATCCTGGTGTTCGAGCCCGGGGACGGCGAGACCGCCTCCTTCTTCGCCTATGGCGATGAGGACTTGGTCTGGATCGACCGCGACGGCGGCGACTGCGCAACGTATGCGCAGTGGGCCGTGGCCGTGGCCAAGGCGACTACCTACCACCGCACCGACGCCTGGCGCGGCTACCACGACACGCCTGACGAAATCAACATCGACGGCGGCAAGCTCACGCGGGTGGATGACAACACCCTGCTCGCGATGGGCAACGAGAACGAAGTCAAAGATGTCCATGTCAAGCTGCAGGACATCTGCACCAAGGCCAACGTCCCGCTGGTCATGGTCGTGCACCTCACCAGCAACGTGTTCTCGACCATCGTGCAGCACTACCTGACGGACGATGCGCTCGCCAAGACCGGCCTGGACGAAAAGGAAGACCTGACGGCGGCGCAGGACACCGCAGACAGCACCACGACCAAGGTCTTGGTGGACAACGTCCTGCTGCCCGCCACTGACACGGCGGCGCTCGCCGACGTGTTGCGCAAGGGCATCGCGGCAATCGACGCGAAGTACAAGACCCAACTGGAGGGCGCGGAATGACCGCCCAGGCCATGCTCCTGGAGCTTCTAGCGGTGGCAAGCATACTCCAAGCTCGCTACCCGTATGAGCCGTGGCCAGACTCTGACCCACTCACGACCCGCTTTCGCCGCCTGTGGTATAGGCTGGTGCTGGTGATAGCCCTGGGCCTCCAGGAGCCAGGGCTGTCCCAGGTCTGTGTCGTTCGGGATCAACCGGAGGTGAAACATGCTGTCTAAAGGGATCGCCCGCCTGTACCAGGCCAAAACCTATGACCTGCTCGGCTTGGCCCTGGTCAACATCATCCTGAACCCCTACGAACTCGGACTCGGGATCAGAATGGACTACATGACCTACCTGTGCCTCAGCATCCAGGTACTATTCCTGCGACTGGACGTTATGTTTTGACCTACCGCGCGCGGTAGAGCCTGCCCCGGGCGTATGGACGATTTGACAAAATCAACGACCTGTGGTATATGCTATGGTAGTTACGATTGGAGACGGACGTGGTGAGCGAGAAGATTTTTGCTGAACGCTATCGACTGCTGGCCCTGGGATTGCTTTCCTGGGTTGTCGCCCGCGTCTTGAACGGCACCGGGCTGGCCTTTGGCTACCGCTATGACCCGCTCAAGGATATCCTGAACTTCCACTTCCTCGCCGCCTGGCTGGAGTGGGAGATGGCGCGTTCCGAGATGAGCTACCCACGTACCGACTATGAGGCTATCATCCAACAGGCGCGCGCACTGCCCTGTGTCACAGAAGAGCTACACTCTCATTACCTGGGCGTCCATATTCCCCACGCCTACATACTCGGCGTCGATTGCCCGTCCAGCTTGCGCGACGAAGAACGCCTGCGTGGACGGCTAGAATACAGACCAAAGGAGGGATGAATTGGCACAACTGTCGTTCCTGTACCTGCTGCTCTACCCGTTCACTATCGTTGGCGGGATCATCCTGGCTATCCGCCAGCAACCCAAAAGGAAGTGAGTTGCCCATGAAAGTACAGTTGGTTCGTGCCCGCGGAGGCGCGCCGGAGCCAGTAGAAGAGGTGGCCCAGGTGCAGATCGTAGACGCCAAGGGAGAGCGGTTTTTCATCGCCTCGGCCACCCCGTTCGCCGGCATCGTGATTCGTAGCGGGCTACCGGGGATCAGCGTGGCCCCCTGCGCACAGGATGTTCTGCGGATTTACCGTCGCCCCCCCAAAGAAACCGAGTGGTGTCTAGTTCCAAAAGAATCAGTATAGAAAAAGGAGATGAACCATGCCTATTGTTGGTATCAGTGACAAGACCCGTCTGCAAAAGGTGGGTCGCATCCGCCTCGGCCACAGAGAGTTGGTTATGCACAAGGGCCCAGAGAAGAAGGCAATCTATCGCCCGGTCGCCGACCCATTTTTCGTCTTGACCGACGCGCCCGCCGTGGCCGATGTCGCCGGAGACAACCCAACCAGCCTGCGCATTATCTTCCTGTCTGACAACATGGAAAAGACATTCCCGCACTATCTGCGCCGCTATTCGGCCAGGGGATTGCGCTGCATGGGCGATGGCCAGACGGTCATGTACCACATCAACGATGATGGGATCAAGGATGTGAACAATGGCCTGTTGTGCAACGACAAGGGCGTGACTACCCTGTTCCCGGTGGGCGACAGCAAGGAGAAGACGCAGGCCCGCGCAATGCCCTGTGCGGGGTTGGACTGCCCGTTCTATGCCACGTTGGAATGCAAGCCCACCGGCTACTTGCGCTTTGCACTGGCCGACATGCCCCGCCAAGGGTATCTGGACTTGGTATGCCATCAGCGTGCCACCATCGGGATCAAGACCAGCCTGGAACTGTCGCTCAGCACCTTCGGGCGGCTCACCGGCATCCCGTTCATCCTCCATCGCGGTGACGAGGAATCCGTTCAAGTCCGCACCAAGGACGGCAAGACCCAGGCGATGCTCATCCGCGTGCCTTGGCTCGAAGTAGACCCGGCCTGGTACCTGGCCAACGTCAGCCGCACCACGGACATCCTCGTGGAATCTGCCAAGCGCCGCCAACTGCAGGCTCAGCTTGCCCGCGTCTCCCTATTCGGCGAAGAGCCTGGTGAGAACGTCAAGCTCCTGGAGGCCGCGATTCAGGAGTTCGAGAACGAGTCCTTCGAGGGTGAGAAAGCGGCCCTGGACGAGGACTCCGACGAGGTGGTCGAGGGCACCGCAGAAGTTGTCGAAGACCCGCCTATCGTCGCTCCCGGGGCTAAGCCGGTTGCCCCGCCCAAGCTCGGCGACAAGGAGCAACTGCAGCCGACCGTCGCCCCGCTCAAGTTCGGCGACAAGGAGTATCCGCGTCCCGCCACGCCAGACCAGGTGCGCGAGTACCTGAATCACCAGGTCAGGGTCAAGTTCCCCAAGTGGGTGAACCCGGCGCCTCCCTCCGAGCGGGGGGAATATGTGAATAAGGTCAATAGGGCCGCCGGTAATTGGGGCGCCCAGGGCCGCCATTGGTGGTCATTCTACCAGTGGGGCGAGGAAAGCTCCAAAAAGCTGTCATTCGGCCAGGTCGAGGCTACCAAACGCTGGCTTGACCCTGAGAGGATCGGCAAGGGCCACGTAGACCCGACCGCACAGACCGAGTTCGCCGCCATGCTCACTGAGGCGTGCAAGGCCAAAGGGCAGTTGACGCTGCCCCTGGAGTCGCCAGAGACCTACGTGGAGACAGAGCCCACCACCCAGACACAAACAGGAGACCTGAACCCTCAGGGATCCACTACTACTACTCAGGAGGAGGATACCAATGGCAACTAACCCGTTCGTCATCCGCTGTGAGGCGGCCACAGAGTCCTTGGCCACGGCCCGTCGCGAGCATGTCAAGGCCGCTATCTCGGCTGACCGAGCCAACCGCGAGTTCAAGCGAGTCACGGTTTCCTGCAACCGCAGAATCCTGGCCAAGCTCAACAACGATGTGAAACTCCTCGGCTCCAATGAGGCCGCCCAAACCCGCACCTTGGCTACCCTGCTGGCCGATGAGCCAGAATATATCGCCGCCGAGGCCAATGCCCTGGACGCCGCAGACGCAGCACGCATCCTGGAGGCCGAGGTCGAGTGCCACAAGGATAGCGTGCGGTTCCTGCTGGTTGCTATCCCGACGTATGCCGTGGGAGACGCAGAATGACCGACCCATTGACCACCAAGGACTATGATGAATTGGTGAGCGATGGGCCGAACTACCAGCACGATACCCACGACGAGGCGCCCGATGCCGCGTGCTCGTGTGGGGGCTCCAACCCCGACTGTGCCCTGTGCCATGGATCAGGTCGGGTTCTGCAGGAAGATGCCCTGGCCGGCGAGAATGGGGGTGACAGATGACACTAGTGACAACGGGAGGCCCGTCCGAACCGGGCCTCCCCGGAGCCTTTCGTATCGGCCCGAGTGGGGCCACGCCCATCGGTGCCCCCACTTTCCAGCAATGCCTGGATGAAGTGATCTACGCCATCAACCTGATGACTTGCCTGCCGCTGGCCATCGGCGATATACTCAACTACATGATGCAGCATTGGCCGGACAAGTACGCGCAGGCCATCGACGGTTTCTCGCAACGGTACAGCACGCCCACCCTGTACAACTACATGAGCGTCGCCCGCCGTGTGCCGCAGGATATCCGCCGGCCAGAGTTGTCCTGGAATTACCACGAGGCCGTGGCCGGGCTGTCTGGCAAGCCGGATGAACAGCGCCGCCTGCTGGACGAGGCCGCGGCCAAAGGGTGGAACTATGAGGAAATGCGTCAAGCCGCACGGATCGCCAAGGGGCATACACCCATACGCCGGTTCCAGTTCCGCGCCCGCAAGATCAGCACGGCGTTCCGCGCTGGCGGCATCAAGGACATCCTCTGCGAGGATGTGGTTACGCTCACTGAATCTGGAGAGATACCGACAGGCGAGGCAGACGTGGAAATCACCGAGGCGC
>Ga0316622_100000007_pt1 | contig 73170 bp, 72 predicted proteins | sample OWC_Aug_OW2_C1_D_FD_207646 | JGI IMG/M metagenome (GOLD analysis project Ga0316622, IMG submission 207646) | Wetland soil microbial communities from Old Woman Creek delta, Ohio, United States - OWC_Aug_OW2_C1_D5_C | ecosystem: Environmental > Terrestrial > Soil > Wetlands | place: USA: Ohio... | reverse complement strand
ACAAGGATGTCGCGCCCGGAGCCGCCAGGGATGGCTTCACGGCGTCCCGCGGGAGGCGCGCCGGACGGACGCGGCCGCGGCGGTCGAGTGCAGCGAATTATCCGGTGCTAAGCGAGATCCCGTACCAGCGCCTCTCGCGAGGCCTGCGGCAATGGATCGATCGCATGACGGTAGGCATCGTGGTCCATGCCGATCGAGATCGCCGCTCCGGCCTTCGACGCCGCCACCATGGCCGGCGTCAGTTCGAAGCGCAGGAAGTGCACCGACGAGGTCTTCTCGTCGTTCTCCCGCTCGAGGTCCTCGTCGGCGATCGCGAAAACGCGCTCGTGGCCGCCGACCTGCACCCAGCAATGGTCCTCGACGCCCTTGAGCTTCGCGAGCGCCACGCGCCGCTCGGCCGCATCGGGGAACTCGATCAGCAGCGTGACCTTCCAGTTCGATCCGTCGGGGATAAGCGGGTTGTAGGCACCGAGTTCGTCGGCGATGCCCTCCGCCTCGAAGATCCGCTCGATGCGCAGCATCTCCTGCACCTGGTACTGCACGGTCAGGCGGTCCTCGAACAGCCACGTGGCGTTCGGACCGCACTGCAGCGTGCGATCGCGCTTGTGGGCGATCATGCGGGAACGAAACTCCGGCCGCTGCTTCGCGTACTGCTCGAGACTGAAGAGGTCCTCGGGGCGGAGCTTGCCAGGGTGGGTCGCTGAGGCGGTGTCGGTCATGGCTCGTGGGTCCTCGGGTTCGCTGTCGGGCGGACTTCGACCGTTCGCGGCGTGCGTCGGGCTAGATTCCGTAGGCCAGCCTGAGCAGCCTCAGCGGATGCGTGGGCTCGCGGGTTGGTCTCAGACCCGACTCGATCTGGTGGCCGGCCATCGGGCAGTCGCTCGAGTAGTAGTCGGGCTCCGCCTGCTGCACCTTGCCTATCACCGGCTTGCCGATCTTCATCGAGGTGTCGCGGTATTCGCGTTTCACGCCGTAGGTGCCGTTGTGACCCGAGCAGCGCTCGATCGCCTCGACGTCGGTGCCGGGCACGAGCTTCAGCACGTCGCGGGTCTTGAGCCCCAGGTTCTGTACCCGCAGGTGGCACGGCACGTGGTAGCTCACCTTGCCGAGCTGGCGCGCAAAATCGGTGCGCAGCAGGCCCGCCTTGTGCCGGAGCATGAGGTACTCGAACGGGTCGTACATCGCCGCCTTCACCTTCTGCACCAGCGGGTCGTCGGGGTACAGCAGCGGCAGCTCCTGCTTGAACATCAGCACGCAGGAGGGGATCGGCGCCACGATGTCGTAGCCCTGGTCCACCATCGCAGCCATCGCCGGGATGTTGACGCTCTTCGCCTTCTCGATGGACTCGAGATCGCCGAGCTCGAGCTTCGGCATCCCGCAGCATCGCTCCTGCGGAATCACGGCGACGGGAATGCCGTTGTGACGGAACACGGCCGCCAGGTCCTCGTCAATGTCCGGTTCGTTTCGATTGCAGTAGCAAGTGGCGAACAGCGCCACCTTCCCCTTCGTCTCGGCCGTGGGCTTGACCTCGAGGCCGGGCTTGTCGCCGCGTGCCACGCGCTTGCGGCCGGAGTCGCTGTGGTAGTCGGGGATGGGCGCCTCGGGGTGCACGCCGAGCGCCTTGTCGAGCAGGCTGCGCCCGAATCCACTCTGGTTCACCGCGTTCACGATCTGCGACACGACCGGGATGCCCGCGATCGAACCGACCGTGTCGGTCGACGACAGCACCTTGTCGCGCAGGCGGGTCTCGCCCTTGCGGAACTTCACTGCCTTGGCGCGCAGCATCAGGTGCGGGAAGTCGATGTTCCACGGGTGCGGTGGCACGTACGGGCACTTGGTCATGTAGCACATGTCGCAGAGGTAGCAGTGATCCACCACCTCCCAGTAGACCTTGCGGTCGACGCCGTCGAGCTCGCAGGTTGGCGAAGCGTCGATGGCGTCGAAGAGCAGCGGGAACGCGTTGCAGAGGCTGAAGCAGCGACGGCAGCCGTGGCAGAGGTCGTAGACCCGCTCGAGCTCCTTGAAGAGCGACTCCTCGTCGAAGAAGTCGGCCTCGCGCCAGGCGATCGGGTGGCGCGTCGGCGCGGCGAGGCTGCCCTCCCTTCCGGCAGGTACCTGGGTGTGTTCAGCCATGGTCATCTCCTCGACTGCGCCCGACTGCCGTCGGGCCAGAAAAAAAGGGCGGACCCGATCGGGGCCCGCCCTCGTGGCAACCGTCGACCGCGGTCGATCAGAGGGCGTCGAGCGCCTTCTGGAAACGGTTGGCATGCGAGCGCTCGGCCTTGGCGAGCGTCTCGAACCAGTCTGCGATCTCCTCGAACCCCTCGTCGCGGGCCGACTTCGCCATGCCCGGGTACATGTCGGTGTACTCGTGTGTCTCGCCGGCGATCGAGGCCTTGAGGTTGCTGGAGGTCGGGCCGATGGGCAGGCCCGTGGCCGGGTCGCCCACGGCCTCCAGATATTCGAGGTGCCCGTGTGCGTGGCCAGTCTCGCCCTCCGCAGTCGAGCGGAAGACCGCCGCGACGTCGTTGAATCCCTCGACGTCCGCCTTCTGCGCGAAGTAGAGATAGCGGCGGTTCGCCTGCGATTCGCCGGCAAACGCGTCTTTCAGGTTCTGCTCGGTCTTCGTGCCCTTCAAGTTCTTCATGGATACCTCCGGGGTCTGGACTCTCGCCGGCACGGCGAGGGTTGTTTAGACTATGTCTAACCGGTCCTCAATCTAGAGGCGATCGTGCATCGAGTCAACGCTAGCAGGACACCGCTCGCGCCGCGATGCGGGCAGTCCGGTATTGCGGTCTGGACGACGTTGACCCCTCCGGGACCGCTGTGCAAGGCTGGTGGACCACTGGAGAGCGACTTGACCAGCAGGAAGAGCAAGGCACCGGACTTCGAGCAGGCGCTCGGCGAACTCGAGTCGGTGGTGGACCGCCTGGAGCACGGCGACCTGCCGCTCGAGGAGGCGCTCAAGCAGTTCGAGCGCGGTATCGAGCTGGCGCGGGCCTGCCAGTCGTCGCTGAAGCAGGCTGAGCAGCGGGTCGAGATCCTCCTGCAGAAGGACCCGCAGGCAGCCCCGGAACCCTTCGAAGCAGAAGAGTGACCGGCGCCCGCCGGTCCGACCCGCATGAGTGACCCAATGACCGAGCGCCTCGCCGGCTGGCAACGCCGCGTCGAGAGCGAACTGGACCGATGGCTGCCGCCGGAGTCCGTCCGGCCGCAGCGGCTGCACGCCGCGCAGCGCTACAGCGTGTTCGGTCCGGGCAAGCGCATCCGGCCGGCGCTGGTGTACGCGACGGCCGAGACCCTCGGGACCCCGCTGGCGCGCGTGGACGCGGCGGCCTGCGCGGTCGAGCTGATCCATGCCTACTCGCTCGTGCACGACGACCTCCCGGCCATGGACGACGACGACCTGCGCCGCGGCCGACCGACCTGCCACCGCGCCTTCGACGAGGCGACGGCGATCCTCGCGGGTGATTCGCTGCAGGTGCTGGCGTTCAAGATCCTGGCGAGCCACCCGGGTGCTCCGGCGGAGCCGGCCGCACGCGTCCGCCTGATCGAGACCCTCGCCGACGCGAGCGGCACGGCGGGCATGGCGGGCGGCCAGGCATTGGACCTGGCCGCCGAGGGTCGTTCGCTCGCGATCGCGGAAGTCGAGCAGATCCACGCACTCAAGACCGGCGCGCTGATCCGCGCCAGCGTGCTGATGGCGGCGCACTGCACGGCGGACCTCGACCCCAAGCGTTTCGCCGCGCTCGCCGATTTCGGCGCCGCCGTGGGACTCGCCTTCCAGGTGCAGGACGACATCCTGGACGTCGAAGGGGACGCCGCTCTGACCGGACGTCCCACCGGCAGCGACCATGCGCGCGCCATGCCGACCTACCCCGCGGTCGCCGGTCTCGAATCCGCCCGCAGCCGGGTCGCCGATCTGCACCGGCACGCGGCCCGGCAGCTCCACGAGCACGGTTGGACCGACGGGCCGCTGGCGGCACTGGCCGACTGGCTGCTCGCGAGACGGCGCTAGGGTCGGTGGCCCCCCGCCCCGCTGGAGTAAACTGCGCGCCCATGCCGACCGACCATCCCTTCCCGCTGCTCTCGAAGATCGACTCGCCGGCCGACCTGAGGCGGCTGCCTTCGACGCAGCTCGCGCAGGTCGCCGCGGAGCTCCGCCAGTACCTGATTCAGGCCGTGAGCCAGATGGGCGGACACTTCGCGGCCGGGCTCGGCACCGTGGAGCTCACCGTCGCGCTGCACTACGTCTACGACACGCCGCACGACCGGCTGGTGTGGGACGTCGGCCACCAGGCCTACCCGCACAAGGTGCTCACGGGTCGCCGCGACCGACTGCAGACCATCAAGCTCAAGGACGGCCTCGCACCCTTCCCCAGCCGGCGCGAGAGCGAGTACGACACCTTCGGCGTCGGCCACTCGAGCACCTCGATCAGTGCAGCACTGGGCATGGCGCTCGCCGCAGCACAGAACGGCGAGCGGCGACGCGTGGTGGCGGTGATCGGGGACGGCGCGATCAGCGCCGGCCAGGCCTTCGAGGCGCTCAACCATGCTGGCGCGCTCGACACGGACATGCTGGTCGTCCTGAACGACAACGACATGTCGATCTCGGAGAACGTCGGCGCGATGGCGAATTACTTCGCGCGCATCCTGGCGGGCAAGACCTACGCGACGCTCCGCGAGGGTAGCAAGAAGATCCTGAAGCGCATGCCCACGGTCTGGGAGCTGGCGCGGCGTTCCGAGGAGCACATGAAGGGGATGGTGCTGCCGGGCACGATGTTCGAGGAGATGGGCTTCAACTACATCGGTCCCATCGACGGCCACGACCTCGGGGCACTGGTGACCACGCTGCGCAACCAGCGCGAGCTGCAGGGTCCGCAGATGCTGCACATCGTCACGCGCAAGGGCAAGGGCTACGCGCCCGCCGAGGCAGACCCGATCAAGTGGCACGGTCCGGGCCCCTTCGACCCGACGAGCGGGACGATCTTCAAGGAGAAGAGCACCGGACCCGCCTACTCGCAGGTGTTCGGCCAGTGGCTCTGCGACATGGCCGAGCGCGACCCGCGGGTCGTGGGCATCACGCCCGCGATGCGCGAGGGCTCGGGGCTCGTGGAGTTCTCCAAGCGCTTCCCGACCCGATATTTCGACGTCGCGATTGCCGAGCAGCACGCGGTGACGCTGGCCGCCGGGCTCGCCTGCGAGGGCATGCGCCCGGTGGTGGCGATCTACTCGACCTTCCTGCAGCGCGCCTACGACCAACTGATCCACGACGTCGCGCTGCAGAACCTGCCGGTGACGTTCGCGATCGACCGCGCCGGACTCGTGGGCGGCGACGGCGCGACGCACCAGGGGGCCTTCGACCTGAGCTACCTGCGGTGCGTCCCGAACATGGTGGTGATGGCGCCGGCCGACGAGAACGAGTGCCGCCAGATGCTCTACACGGCGGTGACCCTGGACGCCCCCGCGGCGGTCCGCTACCCGCGGGGCCCGGGCCCGGGAACTCGCCCCGAGCAGGAGATGACCGCGCTGCCGGTGGGCAAGGCCGAACTGCGCCGCGAGGGCCGCAGCGGGCTGCTGCTGCTCGCGTTCGGCTCGATGGTGGCGGCCTGCGAGCCGCTCGCCGAGCGGCTCGATGCGACGCTCGTCAACATGCGCTTCGTCAAGCCGCTGGATGAGGAGCTCGTCCGCCGGCTGGCGCTCGGCCACGACCGCATCGTCACGGTCGAGGAGAACGCCGTGGCAGGCGGCGCCGGCAGTGCCGTGAGCGAGTGCCTCGCGGCGGCCGGCATCGAGCGCGACGTGCGCCACGTCGGCATCGCGGACCAGTACATCGAGCACGGCTCGCGCGAGGACTGCCTCGCGATGGCCGGGCTCGACCGGGCCGGCCTCGAGCGGACGCTTGCCCGCCTGTGGCCGGCGCAGCCGGCCGCCCGCGTGGTCGCCGGCGGCCGCCCGGGGGCCGCCTGACCGTGGACCGCTCCGTGACGCCGCGCGTGGCCGCACCGGCCGCCATGGACGACGTGCAGGGTCGTGCCGACTCGCGACGCATCCCGATCAACAAGGTCGGCATCAAGGACGTCTACCATCCCGTGCGTGTCCGGGACCGCACCACCGGCGAGCAGCACACCGTCGCGAACTTCAACATGTACGTGGCGCTGCCCCACGACTTCAAGGGCACGCACATGTCGCGCTTCGTGGAGGTACTCCACCAGCACGAGCGTGAGATTTCGGTGGATTCGTTCCGCCAGATGCTGGTCGAGATGACGCGTCGCCTCGACGCGACCTCCGGCCACGTCGAGATGAGCTTCCCGTTCTTCGTGATGAAGTCGGCCCCGGTCTCGGGCGTGGCGAGCCTGATGAACTACGAGGCGACCCTGATCGGCGAGATCCACGACGGCCGCGAGGAGATGTGGATCCGCGTGGTCGTGCCGGTCACGAGCCTGTGCCCCTGCTCGAAGCGCATCGCCGAGCGCGGCGCCCACAACCAGCGCTCCCACATCACGATCAAGGCCCGGGTGAGCGGCCACCTCTGGCTCGAGGAGCTCATCGACATCGCCGAGCAGGAAGCCTCGAGCGAGCTTTTTGCGATCCTCAAGCGCCCGGACGAGAAGCACGTCACCGAGCGCGCCTACGACAACCCGAAGTTCGTCGAGGACATCGTCCGCGACGTCGCCGTGAGGTTGAACGCCGAGGACCGGGTGCTCGCCTACGTGGTCGAGGCGGAGAACTTCGAGTCCATTCACAACCATTCCGCGTACGCGTTGATCGAGAAGGACAAGCAGGCTGCGGACCGCGCTTCGTAGGCCGGCCGGTGCCCTTTTCGCCCCCGCCCGGGGTGCGCGGGGCGGCGACTACGCCGTGGGCTGGCCCCGCTGCAGGCGCTCGATCAGCTCGCGCAGGAACACCTTGTTGAACCGCAGCTGGCAGGCGATCGAGGAATTCTCGAGCAGCGAGGCCGTGACCCTGAGCAGCGTGACCTCGCCTTCCGCCTCGATGACCGAGTCGCGACGGGTGCCCTCTGCGAAGGCTGCCTCGCCGAAGCACCCGCCCGTCTCGATGCGGCCCGCTGCCTCGCCGTTGCGGCTCACCTTCACGGTGCCGGAGACGACCACGTAGAAGCGGTCGTCCGGATCCTCCGGGCTCAGCACCCGCTCGCCGGGTTTGCATTCCACCCAGCACCCGGAATGCATGACCTCGCGGATCTCCGCGTGCGAGAAGTCGTGGAAGAAGCGCAGCCGTCGCAATACCGCGAAGCGCTCCTCGTCGTCGATGCCGGACTGCGCGGAGCGCAGCGCCTGGTGCGCGCGAGTCAGCTCGGCCGCGAGCTCGGCGCCGCTGCGGTAGCGCAGCCCGGGGTCCTTCTGCAGCGAGCGCGCCACGATCGCCTCGAGCTCGGGCGGGATCCCGGGGCGCGCCTGGCTGAGCGGTTCCGGCACGTTCTGCACCACCTGGCGCAGCAGCTTGCCGAGCGCCCCCGCCCGGAACGGCCGCTGCCCGCACAGCATCTCGTACATGACGGCGCCGAGGGAGTAGAGGTCGGAGCGGGCGTCGAGCGGGTGGCCCTGCACCTGCTCCGGCGACATGTAGGCCGGGCTGCCCGCCACGCCCTCCAGTCGCGAGATGTCGGAGTCGGCCACCAGCGCGATGCCGAAGTCCACGATGCGCACGTCGCCGTCCTGCGTGAGCAGGATGTTCGAGGGCTTGATGTCGCGGTGCACGACACCGCGCGAGTGCGCGTAGTGCAGCGCCTTGGCGCACTTGTAGATGATCTGCACGACCTGCTCCTCGGGCAGCAGGCTGCCGGGCCGGCAGTAGGCCGCCAGCGTGCGCGCGCCGTGCACGTGCTCGGTCACGACGTAGCGTCGCCCGTCCTCCTCGCCCGCGTCGTAGATCGGCACGATGTTCGGGTGGTGGAGCTTGCCGATCATGTTCGCCTCGCCGAGGAACATGCGGCGGGCGTTGCGGGAGTCGGCGTCGTCGGCACCGGTCGCGTGGTAGACCTTGATGGCGACATCGCGGCCGTAGAAGGGGTCGTGCGAGAGGTAGACGGCACCGGAGCTGCCGCGGCCGACTTCGTGCACCACGTAGTACTTGCCGATGCGCTCCGGGGCGACGGCCGGCGTGTACAGCATGGGCTGGGTGTGAACCTGTGCGGGCGCGTTGTTCGTGATCACGTGAGGTAGCCGACGATCATGAGGACCAGCGCGGCGAAGACACCGGCCAGCACGTCGTCGAGCATAATTCCGGCGCCTCCGGACATTCCGTGATCGATCTCGCGGATCGGCCACGGCTTGGTGATGTCGAACAGGCGGAACAGCGCGAACGCGAGCGGAGCACCCCACCAGTCACCGGGTGCGGCGAGCATCGCGATCATCATGCCGGCGACCTCGTCCCAGACGATCGCGGGGTGATCGTGCACGCCGAGCCGCCGTGCGCTCTCGCCGCAGATCCAGAAGCCGGCCGCGACCGCGAGCGCGACCGCGATGAGGTTCCATCCCAGCCCCAGCGGAGCCAGCGCGAGCGCAAAGGCGACGCCGACCAGCGAACCGAAGGTGCCCGGCGCGAACGGCGCGAGACCGGTGCCGAAGCCGAGTGCCAGCAGGTGCACGGGCTCGCGCAGGTGTCGCCACGTCGGTCGCGTTCGGTCCGCAGCGAGTTCAGGCGAAGTGGTCATACCCGCCTTCCGCGATCGTCACTGGCCGACCGTCGCGCCGGCACTGCACGCCGCGACCCGACTCGATCCTGCCGATGCGATGCAGCGGGAGCGCGGGCGACGACGTCGATTCCACTTGCGCCGCGGCGGCCGTCGGCAGCGTGAACAACAGTTCGTAGTCGTCGCCGCCGGACAGCACGAGGCGCTCGCAGTCCGCGGCCGCGTACCGCCGCTCGAGTTCCGCCGACACCGGCAATCGCTCGAGGTCGAGCACCGCGCCCACGCCGCTCGCGGCGCAGAGCTTGCCGAGGTCGCCGAGCAGGCCGTCGGAGACGTCCATCGCGGCACTGGCACGCCCGCGCAGGGACCTGCCGAGCTCGACACGCGGCTCGGCATAGCGGCAGCGCCGAACCAGGGTGTCGTCGGGCGAGCCGCCGCCCCGCTGCAGCGCCTCGAGCCCGGCCGCCGCTTCGCCCGGCCAGCCGGAGACGTAGAGCAGGTCGCCCGGCTGCGCGCCGCTGCGCCGGAGCGCGAGGTCGGGCTCGACGAAGCCGAGCGCGGTGATCGTGACGACGCGCGGGCCGCGAACGGTGTCGCCGCCCACCAGCGCCACGCCGTGTCGCCCGGCGAGTGCAAAGAGGCCCGAGGCGAAGGCTTCAAGCCACTCGACGTCGGCGTCGGGCAGCGACAGCGACAGCAACGCCCAAGCGGGCTCCGCCCCCATGGCGGCAAGGTCGCTGAGGTTGACCGCGAGCGCCTGGTGCCCGACGGAGTCGGGTGGCGCGTCCGGCAGGAAGTGCCGACCCTCGACCAGCGTGTCGGTCGCGGCGACGAGCGCGAGGCCCGGTGGTACGGCAAGCAGCGCCGCATCGTCACCTACGCCGAGCAACACGTCGCTGCGCGCGGCGGGACGCGTGAAGAACCGCTCGATCAGGTCGAACTCGCCGAGCGGCACGGGTGGCTCGCTCAACCGCGCGCGCGACCCGCGGCCGCCTGCTCCGCCGCGCGGTGCGAACGCGCCGCGCGGTCGAGCACGGCATTGACGAACTTGTGGCCGTCGGTGGCGCCGAACCGCTTGGCGAGTTCCACGCCCTCGTTGATGACCACCCGGTAGGGCACGTCGAGCCGCTGCGCGAGCTCGTACAGCCCGATCATGAGCACCGCGCGCTCCACCGGGTCGAGCTGTCCGACCGGCCGGTCGATCAGGCCGCCGAGCTCGGCGTCGAGCGCCGCGGCGCCTTCCGTGACGCCGTCGAGCAGCTCGCGGAAGTAATCGGCATCGGCATCGCCGAAGCCTTCCTCGTCCGCGTACTGGTTGCGAAGCTCCGCAGCCGTCTGCCCGGTGAGCTGCCACTGGTACAGCGCCTGCATCGCGAGCTTGCGCGACAGGCTGCGGGCCCGGCCGGCGCGGTCGGGGCGTCGTGACATGCTCAGACGTCCAGGCGCCGCAGCAGGTTGGCGAGCTCGAGCGCGCACAGCGCGGCGTCGGCGCCCTTGTTGCCGGCCTTGGTGCCGGCGCGCTCGATCGCCTGCTCGATGGTGTCGGTCGTGAGCACGCCGAAGGCAACCGGCACGCCGGTCTCCTCGGCCGCGCGCGCGAGGCCCGCCGCACACTGCCCGGCCACGTGGTCGAAGTGGGGCGTGGCGCCGCGGATGACGGCGCCGAGCGCGACCACCGCGTCGTAGCGCTTGCTCGCGGCGACGCGCTTCACCACGAACGGCAGGTCGTAGGCGCCCGGAACGCGGATGATCTCGACCTGCTTCTCGCCGGCGCCGTGGCGCAGCAGCGCGTCCACCGCCCCGCGGATCAGCGAGTCCACGATCATGTCGTTGAAGCGGGCCGCGACGATCGCGAAGCGCAGGTCGCGCGCCACGAGGTCGCCGTTCAAGGTGCGGATGTTATCCATGCCAGGGCTTCCTCAGCTCGCTTCGTCGACGTAACCGGCCACCTCGAGCCCGAAGGCCGAGAGGCCGTGCATCTGCTTCGGCGCGCTCAACACCCGCATGCGGCGGATGCCGAGGTCGCGCAGGATCTGCGCGCCGATGCCGTAGGTGCGCAGCACCTGGGCGCCCTGGGCGCGACCCACGACGGGCACGCGCTCGGCGGAACGCACGGCCTCGGCGATCTCGAGCGGGCTCTCGTGCGGCCGCAGCAGCACCACGACGCCCTCGCCGTCGCGGGCGATGCGCTCCATCGCGCTGCGCAGCGTCCAGCTGTGGGTCTCCTCGTGCACCCCGACGAGGTCGCGGACCGTGTCCTTGAGGTGCACGCGCACCAGCGGCGCCCGCTCGGCCGCGAGCGCGCCGCGCACCAGCGCGAGGTGCACCGTGCCGTTGACGTGGTCCTCGTAGCAGTACAGGCGGAACGCACCGAAGTCGGTCTCGACGTCGCGCTCGGCGATCCGCTCGACCGAGCGCTCCTTCTCGAGCCGGTAGCGGATCAGGTCGGCGATCGTGCCGATCTTGAGGCCGTGCTCGCGGGCGAAGGCCTCGAGTTCGGGACGGCGCGCCATCGTGCCGTCCTCGTTCAGGATCTCGACGATGACGGCGGCGGGTTCGAGCCCGGCGATGCGCACGAGGTCGCAGCCCGCCTCGGTGTGGCCGGCGCGGGAGAGCACGCCGCCCGGCTGCGCCATGAGCGGGAAGATGTGCCCGGGCTGGCGCAGGTGCTCGGGCCGCGCGTCCGGGGCGACCGCCGTACGGATCGTGTGGGCGCGGTCGTAGGCGGAGATGCCGGTGGTGACGCCCTCCGCGGCCTCGATCGAGACCGTGAAATTGGTCCCCTGGTCGGCGTCGGTCTCGCTGACCATGAGCGGCAGGCGCAACTGGCGGCAGCGGTCGCGCGTGAGGGTCAGGCAGATGAGACCCCGTCCGTAGCGGGCCATGAAGTTCACGTCCTCGGGGCGGACCTTGGAGGCGGCCATGACGAGGTCGCCTTCGTTCTCGCGGTCCTCGTCGTCCATGATCACGACCATGCGGCCGGCGCGCAGGTCGTCGAGGATCTCGTCGATCGTATTCAGCTCACTCATCAGGTCTCTGTCACAAGCTATTGAATTATAGATTTTTTATGCAACCGAAATTTCGCAGGTTTGAGCCCTGCGAGGCGGCAGTGTAGCAGGCTGGCCAGCCGCCTCGGCCACCGCAGGGCTAGCGCTCGCCGACCAACCGCTCCAGGTACCGGGCGATGATGTCCACCTCGAGATTGACCCGGGTCCCCGGCCGATAGTCCCCGAGGATGGTCGCGCCGAGCGTGTGTGGCACGAGGTTCACGTCGAAACGGTTGCCCGACACGCCGTTCACGGTGAGGCTCACCCCGTCCACGCAGATCGAGCCCTTGCGCGCGACGTAGCGGGCAAGTTCCGGCGGCACCTCGAACTCGACCCGCACCGAGCGCGCGTCGTCGTGCCGTGAGACCACCTGCCCGACGCCGTCGACGTGCCCGGTGACGTAGTGCCCGCCGAGCGCCTGGCCGGCCGTGAGCGCCTTCTCGAGGTTGACGGACGTGCCCGGCGACCAATGACCCGCCGTGGTGAGCGACAGCGTCTCGCGCGACAGGTCCGCGGCAAAGGCCGCGGGCTCGAGCTCTATGGCAGTCAGGCAGCAGCCGTTCACGGCGATGCTGCCGCCGAGCGTGACGTCCCCGAGCGGTACGGCGCCGGTGTCGATCCACATCCGTACGTCGCCGCCGCGAGGCTCGACCGACCGCACCCTTCCCACACCTTGCACGATCCCGGTGAACATCACTCCGCTCCCCGCTTCTTTGGGCGCAACGTGAGCCGCAAGTCGTCGCCGATGCGCGCCACGTCGCGCCATTCGAACTCGCAGCGGTCACACATGCGCGACAGCGGCGGCAGGTTGAACAGGCTGCGCGCCGCGCTGCCGAGTACCACCGGTGCCATGTAGACGACTATCTCGTCGACGAGCCCGAGGCGCACGAACTCCCCCGCGAGCGTAGGCCCGGCCTCGACCAGCACTTCGTTGCACTCGAGTTCGCCGAGCCGGTCGAGCACCGCCTCGAGGTCGAGGCCCGCCTCGGCGCTGCGCACCGCCTCGACCCGCGCGCCCCCCTCGCGCAGGGCGACGGCCAGCGGCGAGTCGACCTCGCGGGTGAGGATCAGCGTGGAGCCCGCGAAGCACAGCAGCTGGGCGTCGGCGGGCGTGCGCAACTGCGAGTCGAGAACCACGCGCAGCGGCCGGCGGCCGCGCATCTCGAGCTCGGCATCGCGCACGGTCAGCATCGGGTCGTCGGCGAGCACGGTGCCGCTGCCGGTCACGATGGCGGAGGCCCGCGCCCGCAGGCGCTGCACGTCGGCCCGTGCCTGGTCGCCGGTGATCCACTTGCTGGTGCCGTCGGCGAGCGCCGTGCGCCCGTCGAAACTGGCGCCGAGCTTGAGGGTCACCCACGGCCGGCCGGTGAGCATGCGGCGCACGAAGCCGCGATTGATCTCGGCGGCCTCGCCTGCGAGCAGGCCGTGGGCAGTCGCAATGCCGGCCTGCTCGAGCCGCGCGAGGCCGGATCCGTCCACGCGCGGATTGGGGTCGCGCATCGCCACGACGACGCGCCGCACGCCCGCCGCGATCAGCGCCTCGGTGCACGGCGGCGTACGTCCCTGGTGCGAGCAGGGCTCGAGCGTCACGTAGGCCGTGGCCCCGCGGGCCGCACCGCCGGCCTCGTGCAGCGCGACGACCTCGGCGTGCGGCTCGCCGGTGCGGTGGTGAAAACCCTCCCCCACGACCTGCCCCCAGCGCACCAGCACGCAGCCCACGCTCGGGTTCGGCGGCGTCGAGTTCAGCCCCAGGCGGGCGAGCTCGAGCGCCCGCAGCATGTGGTGATGATCGTCGGCGTTGAAGACGGTCATTTGCGCCGCCCGCCGGGCTCGGGCTGCGACCACAGCCCGAGCTGCAGGTCCTCGACTGTTCGCGGCCGGCGCTGGCGCAGACGGTCGATCTCCTCGCGGAACGCGTCCACGTCCTGGAAGCTGCGGTACACGGACGCGAAACGCACGTAGGCAACCTCGTCGAGGCGGTGCAGCTCGTCCATCACGAGCTCGCCCACGAGCCGCGCCGGCACCTCGCGCTCACCGAGCGTGCGCAGCCGGTGGCAGACGTGGTTCACGGCGGCGTCCACCGCGTCGCTGGACACCGGTCGCTTCTCGAGCGCCTTGAGCATTCCGGACCTTAGCTTCGCCTCGTCGAAGGGCTCGCGCGTGGCGTCGCTCTTGACGATGCGCGGCATGACGAGCTCGGCCGACTCGAAGGTGGTGAAGCGCTCGCCGCACTGCAGGCACTCGCGGCGGCGGCGCACCTGCTGGCCCTCCGCGGCAAGACGCGAGTCGATCACCTTGGTCTCCTCGTGCGTGCAGAACGGGCAGTGCATCGCCGGGGAGCCTCAGCCGCGCCGGCTCAGCCGTAGACGGGGAAGCGCCGGCAGATCTCGAGCACGGACCGACGGGTGCGCTCGATGACCGCCTCGTCGTTGACGTCCTCGAGCACGTCGGCGATCCAGCCCGCGAGCTCGGTGACCTCAGCCTCGCGGAAGCCGCGGGTGGTGACGGCCGGCGTGCCGATGCGCAGGCCGCTGGTGACGAACGGCGAGCGCGGGTCGTTCGGCACGGTGTTCTTGTTGACCGTGATGTGCGCGCGGCCGAGCGCGGCGTCGGCATCCTTGCCGGTGTAGCTGCGTTCGACGAGGTCCACCAGGAACAGGTGGTTGTCGGTGCCTCCGGAGACGATCTTCACGCCGCGTGCCATGAGCGCGCCGGCCATCGCGCGCGCATTGGCGACGACCTGTCGCTGGTAGTCCTTGAACTCGGGCTGCAGGGCCTCGAGGAACGCGACGGCCTTGGCGGCGATGACGTGCATCAGCGGCCCACCCTGCGTGCCCGGGAAGATCAGCGAGTTGAACTTCTTCGTCAGCTCTTCGTTGGCACGGGCGAGGATCAGGCCGCCGCGCGGACCGCGCAGCGTCTTGTGCGTGGTGGTCGTGACGACGTCGGCGTAGGGCACCGGGCTCGGGTACTCGCCCGCGGCCACGAGGCCGGCGACGTGGGCCATGTCCACCAGGAAATAGGCGCCGACCGCGTCCGCGATCGCCCGGAAGCGCGCCCAGTCGATGACGCGCGAGTAGGCCGAGAAGCCGGCGATGATCATCTTCGGCCGATGCTCGCGCGCGAGCCGCTCCACCTCGGCATAGTCGATCTCGCCGGTGGCGGCATCGAGCCCGTACTGGACGGCCCTGAAGATCTTGCCGGAGAAATTGACCTTGGCACCGTGCGTGAGGTGACCGCCGTGGTCGAGGCTCATGCCGAGCAGCGTGTCGCCGGGCTGCATGAGCGCGAGGTAGGCCGCGGCATTGGCCTGCGAGCCGGAATGCGGCTGCACGTTGGCGTAGTCGGCGCCGAACAGCTGCTTCGCGCGATCGATGGCCAGCTGCTCGGCCACGTCCACGTACTCGCAGCCACCGTAGTAGCGCTTGCCCGGATACCCCTCGGCGTACTTGTTGGTGAGCACCGACCCCTGGGCCTCGAGCACGCGCGGACTGGCGTAGTTCTCGGAGGCGATCAGCTCGATGTGGTCTTCCTGGCGGATGCGCTCGTGCTCGAGCGCAGTCGCGAGTTCGGGGTCGAACCCGGCGATCTTCATGCTGGAGGGGAACATGGACACTCCAAGGTCGGGGACTCGCAATTGTAGCCGTTCGCAGCCGCCGCCTCACGCTGCCGCTGCGGCGGCGCGCCGCTCGGCCCGCGCCGCGACCACGAGCAGCACGCCGCCGCCGATGAACAGCACCACGATCGAGAGGATCGACAGCCGCGGGTCGCCCGTCACCCGCGCCACGATCCCGGTGAGCAGCGGCCCGAGCACCGCCGCGAACTTGCCCATCATGTTGTAGAAGCCGAAGAACTCGGACGACTTGCCCTCGGGCACCAGCCGCCCGAAGTACGAGCGGCTGAGGGACTGGATGCCGCCCTGCACCAGCCCGATCACCACGGCGAGCGCGAAGAAGTCCCGCACGCCCTCGATGAAGTAGGCGTAGACGGTGGCGCCGACGTAGACGCTGAGCGCGAGGAAGATGCCCCGGCGCGGGCCGATGCGACGCCCGAGCCAGCCGAAGGCGAGCGCTGCCGGGAACGCGACGAACTGCGTGAGCAGCAGCGCGGCGACCAGGTTCGAGGAATCGAAGCCGAGCGAAAGCCCGTAGTCCACCGCCATCTTGATGACGGTGTTCACCCCGTCGATGTAGAGCCAGTAGGCCGCGAGGAACAGCACGATGTGGCGGTAGCGGCCGAGCTCGCGCAGCGTCCCCCGGAGCTCAGCGAAGCCCTGGCGCACCGCCTGGGACGGCGGCACCCTCGGCACCGACGCACGCTCGCGCACCAGCAGCGCGCAGGGCAGCGCGAACAGCAGCCACCACAGCCCCACCATCACGAACGAGACGCGCACGGCCTCGGCGGCGTCGGCGAGGCCGAACCAGTGCGGCTTCAGCGTCATGAGCACGTTCACCGCGAACAGCAGTCCGCCGCCGAGGTACCCCAGCGCATAGCCAAAGCCCGAGACCAGGTCGTATTCCTCGCGCTCCGCCACGTGCAGCAGCAGCGAGTCGTTGAAAACGATGCCACCCCAGAAGCCGAGCGAAGCCGCGAAATAGAGCAGCGCGGCGGCGAGCCACTGTCCCTGGCCCACCAGCGCCAGGCCGGCCGTGGCCGCGCAACCGAGCAACGTCGCCGTCATCAGCAGGCGCACCCGCGAGCTCGAGCGGTCGGCGATGGCGCCGAGCACGGGTGCGAGCATCGCGATCACGAGCGCGGAGAGGCCGTTGGTGAGCCCGAGCCGGAACGTGCTCTCGGTCACCTCGACGCCGGCGTTCCAGTACTGCTTGAAGAACACCGGGAAGAACCCGGCCATGACCGTGGTGGCGAAGGCCGAGTTCGCCCAGTCGTAGAACGCCCAGGCGACCACCGGGCGCCGGGCGAGGACGCTACGCCGCGGCGGCGAGGTGCTCACGCGTCTCCCGGAACGTCAGATCGGGCCAGCGTTCGAGCGTGAGCTGCAGGTTGACGCGCGTCGGGGCGAGGTAGACCAGCGCGCCGGAGTGGTCCACGGCAACGTGATCGTAGGCCTTGGCGCGGAACTCCTCGATCTTCTTCGGATCGCTGCCGTAGACCCAGCGGGCGGTGTACACGTTGACGTTGTCCCAGGCCGCCTGCACCCCGTACTCGTCCTGGAGGCGGAAGGCCACCACGTCGAACTGGAGCATGCCCACGGCGCCGAGGATCAGGTCGTTGTTGCGCAGCGGCCGGAACACCTGCGTGGCGCCCTCCTCGCAGAGCTGGTCGAGGCCCTTCTGCAGCGCCTTCATGCGCAGCGGGTCGCGCAGCACCACCCGGCGGAACATCTCCGGCGCGAAATTCGGGATGCCCGTGAACATCAGGCGCTCGCCCTCGCTGAAGGTGTCGCCGATGTTGATCGTGCCGTGGTTGTGCAGCCCGATGATGTCGCCCGCGTACGCCTCGTCGAGGTGCTGGCGGTCGGCTGCGAGGAAGGTGAGCGCGTCGGCCACGCGCATTTCCTTGCCGAGGCGCACGTGGAAGAAGCGCATGCCTTTCTCGTAGCGCCCGGAGCAGATGCGCATGAACGCGATGCGGTCGCGGTGGCCGGGGTCCATGTTCGCCTGGATCTTGAACACGAAGCCGGTGAGCGGCTCCTCCTCGGCGTGCACCTCGCGCGTCGTGGTGGCGCGTGGTCGCGGCGACGGCGCGTACTCGACGAAGGCCGCGAGCAGCTCGGTCACGCCGAAGTTGTTGATCGCCGAGCCGAAGAACACGGGCGACTGGCGGCCAGCCAGGTACTCGTCCATGTCGAAGGCGTGCGAGGCACCGCGCACCAGCTCGATCTCGTCGCGGAAGGCCCGGGCGCGGTCGCCGAGGAAGACCGCCGCCTCCGCGCTCGCCAGCCCTTCGAGGGTCTCGGTCGTGCCCGCGCGCCCCTTTTCCGCCGCGTGGTAGACGTAGATGCGGTCCTCGAGCAGGTGGTACACGCCGCGCAGATCGCGGCCCATGCCGATCGGCCAGGTGACCGGCGCGCAGTCGATCCTGAGCACCTTCTCGATCTCGTCGAGGAGGTCGAGCGGCTCGCGGCCCTCGCGGTCGAGCTTGTTGATGAAAGTCATGATCGGCGTGTCGCGCAGCCGGCAGACCTCCATCAGCTTGATCGTGCGCTCCTCCACGCCCTTGGCGCAGTCGATGACCATGAGCGCCGAGTCCACCGCGGTGAGCGTGCGGTAGGTGTCCTCCGAAAAGTCCTCGTGGCCCGGGGTGTCGAGCAGGTTCACGACCCGGCCCGCGTACGGGAACTGCATGACGCTCGAGGTCACGGAGATCCCGCGCTGTTGCTCGAGCCTCATCCAGTCGGAGGTGGCGTGGCGGGCGGCCTTGCGGCCCTTGACGGTGCCTGCGAGCTGGATCGCGCCCCCGAACAGCAGCAGCTTCTCGGTGAGCGTGGTCTTGCCGGCGTCGGGGTGCGAGATGATGGCGAAGGTACGGCGTCGCGCCACTTCGTCGCGGATGGAGCTCATCGGTCGGGATCGGTCGGTCGCGAAGGGGAGCGGGATTCTATCAGGCCGGCCCGCCGGGCCCGCCGGCGTCGAGGTCGAGTTTCAGCACCAGGGCGTCCTCCCGCCCTCCCTCGGCCTGGTAGTAGCCCTTGCGCCGGCCGACCTGCACGAAGCCCTCGGAGTGGTACAGGGCGATCGCACGGGGATTCGACGGCCGCACCTCGAGGAACATCGCCTCCATGCCCGCCTGCCGTGCCCGTTCGATGCACAGGCGCAGCATCCGCCGGCCCACGCCGCGGTTGCGCACGTCCCGGCGCACGCAGAGGTTGAGCAGGTGCGACTCGCCGGCGCCCAGCGCGACGATGCCGTAGGCGACAACCTCGCCGTCGAGCTCGGCGACGCGGCACAGGTAGCCCACGCGCAGGCAGTCGCGGAAGATACCCTCGCTCCACGGGAACGGGTACGCTGCCCGCTCGAGCGCCGCCACGGCCGGCAGGTCCCCGGGCGCCATGCCGCGGAACCGCACCAGTCGCGGCCGTGTGTGCGGCCCGGCCCCTGCGGCGGCACTCACGGCAGCACCCGCTCGCCGCGCTCGATGCGCTCGGACACCTGCCGCGCGAACAGCAGGTCCTGCCAGGCCTTGCGCTTCTCGGCGGGACTGCGCAGCAGGTAGGCCGGGTGGTAGGTCACGACCAGCGGCCAGCCGCGGGGTCCGAGCGCGTGGACCTGGCCGCGCAGCCGCGCCAGCGGCGCGTCCGTCGCGAGCAGGTTCTGGGCCGCGATGCGCCCCACTGCGATCACGAGCGCCGGCGAGACGAACTCGATCTGCCGCTCGAGGTAGCCGCGGCAGTGGGCCGCCTCGTCGGGTCGCGGGTCGCGATTGCCGGGTGGTCGGCACTTGAGCACGTTGGCGATGTAGACGTCCTCGCGCCTGAAGCCGATCGCCTTGAGCATCGCCGTGAGCAACTGGCCCCCGCGCCCGACGAAGGGCTCGCCCCGCTTGTCCTCCTCCGCGCCCGGCGCCTCGCCGATGAACATCCAGCGCGCCTTCGGGTGACCGACCCCGAACACGGTCTGCGTGCGCGTCTCGCTCAGGGCGCAGCGCGTGCAACCGGCCACCGCTGCGCGCAGCGATTCCCAGTCGAGGCGCGATTCGGCCGGCGGCGGGCCGGACGACGTCGCGGCGACCGACGCCATCGGCTCCGCGCGCGGCTCGGCCTCCGCCGGGGCGGGCGGCGGCGAACGTCGCACGTACACGTCCACGCCGAGCGCCTCGAGGTAGGCGAGCCTGCGACTGTCGATCACCGGAAGGATCCTGTCACGCAGGCGGTCGGCCGCCGGTCGGTCGCGGCGGCCGCCGCATGCGCAGCAAGCGTCGCCACAGCCACACGGCCGGGCCGGACGCGGCGTAGAGCGCGAACAGCCCGAACAGCATCTCTGGCGGGCTCGAACCGACGATCACGAAGCCGAGCGGCACGAGCAGCAGGAACGCGAACGGGATGCGGCGGTTGAGGTTGAAGTCCTTGCCGCTGAGGTAGGGGAAGCGGCTCACCATGAGTGCGCCAGCGATCAGTGCCACGGCGAACGCGAGGATCAGCGCCCTCAGGCCCTCGCGCTGCAGGTCGTTGAGCATCCAGACGAAGCCGGCCAGCAGCGCCGCGCCGGACGGGCTCGGCAGGCCCTCGAAGAAGCGCTTGTCGGCGCCGCCCGAGCGGGCGTTGAAGCGTGCCAGCCGGAACGCCGCGCAGGCCGCGTAGAAGAATGTGGCAAGCCAGCCGACCCGCCCCCAGACGCTGCCGTACTCGGCGATGCGCGCCACGCCCCACTGGTAGGCGACGATCGCGGGAGCGAGCCCGAAGGCCACCATATCCGAGAGGCTGTCGTATTCCTTGCCGAACTCGCTCTGCGTATTCGTCCAACGCGCGATCCGTCCGTCGAGGCCGTCGCAGACCATGGCGACGAAGATCGCGATGCCCGCGCGGTCGAAGTTGCCGTCGGTCGCCGCGACGATGGCGTAGAAGCCCGAGAACAGCACGGCCGTCGTGAACAGGTTCGGCAGCAGGTAGATGCCGCGGCTGCGCGGAGCCGGCCGGGCGGCGTCCGGGGAAGCGGAAGGATCGATCGTCATGGGCACCCACCCGGCGTCGCAGAGGCCGCCATCGTAGGTCGGGCGGGACCGCGGCACAACGGACCTGGGAAGCGCGGGGAGCGTGGGCCGCTTTGCTACCATACGCGCCCCGCTCCCCAGGCTGCGAGCCACCGATGCGTCTTTCCCAGTACCCGATCAACACCCTGCGTGACGTGCCAGCCGACGCCGAGGTTGTGAGTCACCAGCTGATGCTGCGCGCGGGCCTGATCCGCCGCCTCGCGGCGGGCCTCTATTCCTGGCTGCCGACCGGACTCCGGGTGCTGCGCAAGGTCGAGACCATCGTCCGCGAGGAAATGAACCGCGCCGGCGCCTTCGAGCTGCTGATGCCGACGGTGCAGCCCGCGGAGCTGTGGCAGGAGTCCGGGCGCTGGGAGCAGTTCGGGCCCGAGCTGCTGCGCCTGAAGGACCGCAACGAGCGGCCGTACTGCTACGGCCCGACCCACGAGGAAGTGATCACCGACATCGCGCGCCGGGAGTTGAAGAGCTACCGCCAGCTGCCGGTCAATTTCTACCAGATCCAGACCAAGTTCCGCGACGAGATACGTCCTCGGTTCGGCGTGATGCGCGCCCGCGAGTTCACGATGAAGGACGCCTACTCCTTCCACCTCGACGCGGCCTCGCTCGAGCAGGGCTACCAGGCGATGTACGAGGCCTACTCGCGCATCTTCTCGCGCATGAACCTGCGCTTCCGCGCGGTGCGTGCCGACACCGGCAGCATCGGCGGCAACGCCTCGCAGGAGTTCCACGTGCTCGCCGACTCCGGCGAGGACGCCATCGCCTTCTCCGACGCCGACGACTACGCGGCCAATCTCGAGATGGCCGAGGCGCTTGCGCCGGCCGCCCCGCGTGCCGCGCCGGTCGCCTCGATGCAGGAAGTGGCGACGCCCGGCGTGCGCACCATCACGGAGCTCACCGCCTTCCTCAAGGTCGAGGCCGCGCAGTGCGTCAAGACGCTGCTGGTCGAGGGCACTGACGGTGGCGTGGTGGCGCTCGTCGTGCGCGGTGACCACGAGTTGAACGCCGTCAAGGCGCAGAAGCTGCCGGGCGTGTCCGCACCGTTCAGGATGGCCACCGCCGCACAGGTGCAGGAAGCGACCGGATGCGAGCCCGGCTTCATCGGTCCGGTCGGCCTGAAGGTCCCTCTCTACGCCGACCACGCTGCTGCGCGCGTGGCGGACTTCGTCGGCGGCGCCAACCGCCGGGACCTGCACCTCACCGGCGTGAACTGGGGTCGCGACCTGCCGGAGCCGGAGGTGGTCGACATACGCAACGTGGTTCCGGGCGACCCGAGCCCGTCCGGCAAGGGCACGCTCGGCATCGCGCGCGGCATCGAAGTCGGGCATATCTTCCAGCTCGGGCGCAAGTACAGCGAAGCCATGAACGCCACCGTGCTCGACGAGCAGGGCAAGGCCGTGACCATGTTCATGGGCTGCTATGGCATCGGTGTGACGCGCGTCGTGGCGGCGGCCATCGAGCAGAACCACGATGAGCGCGGCATCCTCTGGCCCGAACCCATCGCCCCGTTCCACGTGTCACTGATCCCGATCAACCTGCAGAAGTCCGAGCGCGTCCGCGAGGTCGCAGAGCGTCTCTACGTCGAGCTGCAGGCGGCCGGCTTCGAGGTGCTGTTCGACGACCGCGACGCCCGCCCCGGGGTGAAGTTCGCGGACGACGAGCTGCTCGGCATCCCCCATCGCATCGTGGTGGGGGACAAGGGCCTCGAGCGCGGCGCGCTCGAGTACAAGGCGCGTGCCGGCGGGAACGGCGTGGACGTGCCGATCGAGTCCGTCGTGCAGTATCTCAGGGAGCGGAGCGGCGCCGGCCGCTGACACGCCATGCGGCCCGCCGCGCTCACGGCCCTGCTGTTGATCACGGCGCTGCCCGCAGCGGTGGCGCACGCCGACCGGCAGATGGACCCGGAGCTGCGCGGCGTGCTCGCCGAGGTGATCCAACCCACCGACTGCTTCGCGGACCGCTACGAGCGCGCGGTCTGGTTCGCCTTCATGGAGCCGCGACTGCAGCGCTACGTGAAGGACGAGCAGGAGCGCGAGCAGATCCTGCACCACGTCCATTGCGAGGCCCGCCGCGTGGACGTGCCGCCCGAGCTCGTACTCGCGGTGATGGACGTCGAGAGCCGCTTCGACCGGTTTGCCGTGTCCTCGGCGGGCGCGGTCGGCCTGATGCAGGTGATGCCGTTCTGGCCGCGCGAGCTCGGCATGAGCAACGAGCAGCTGGTGCGCATCCCGGACAACGTCCGCATGGGCACGACCATCCTCGGCTACTACCTGCGCAAGGAACGCGGCAACTACCCGCGCGCCCTGCAGCGCTACAACGGCAGCCTCGGCCGTCCGACCTACTCCGACCTCGTCATCGACCGCCTGCTCGCGCGCTGGCGGTACGACCAGTGAGCGGCGTCAGGCAGTGCTGAATCCGGCCGGCCGGCCGGGCAGCGTCGCAGTCGCGACGTGCTCGATCTCTACTGCGGTCACGTGAGCGGCCGGCGGCCCTTCCCGGAGCCAGCTGCACAACGCCTCGACCGACGATGGCTCGCCGCAGGCGAGCACCTCGACGCGTCCGTCCGGAAGGTTTCGCGCGTGACCGGTCACGCCCAGCGCCTCGGCCCGCGACCGTGTGCTGGCGCGAAAGAACACGCCCTGCACGCGGCCCGCCACGTAGCAGCGCCGCGCGACCCAGTCGCTCATGCGGGGATCACGCTCCGGGGGGAGGCGCGACCGCGGCCTCGGCGAGGCGACGGGCCTCCGTGGCCTTCTCGCGCGCCTTCTCGGCGTCTTCGCGCGCCGCCTTGTACTCGCCCTTCTGCATGTTGAGCCGCGCCTGCTCGACGAGCTGGCGGGCCTCGGCGAGCGGCTCCGGCGCATGCTTCGCGGCGCCCGCCCGCTCGGCGGCACGCACCGCCTGGCGCGCGTCGCTCATCTCCTGCAAGGGAGCTCCTGCACAGCCGGAGAGCGTCACGCCGGCCAGCAGCGCGGCCAGCAACAGGGGCAGGGTGTAACGGCGCATGAACGGCATACGGGAAGGGGGCAGGGTTCCGGGACCGTAACAACTGCACCCTGTACCGTCAAGGTTGACGGACCTAGAATCCGCCGGCCCGCGAGTGCCGCGCGCGGCTTCTCCACACAGAGGGAACAGGAAACAGATGGCCGACGTGCTCGTTCTTTACTACTCGCGCCACGGTGCCACGGCGGAGCTCGCGCGACAGGTGGCGCGCGGCGTGGAGTCGGTGGCCGGCGCGAGTGCGCGCGTGCGCACCGTGCCGCCGGTCTCCCCGGTGACCGAGGCGGTTGCACCGGCAGTTCCGGAAGACGGGCCTCCCTACGCCACGCACGACGAGCTGCGTGACTGCGACGGACTGCTGGTCGGCAGCCCGACGCGCTTCGGCAACATGGCCGCCCCGCTCAAGCACTTCCTCGACGGCACGAGCGCACTGTGGCTCAACGGCGGCCTCGACCGCAAGCCGGCCGGCGTGTTCACCTCCACCGGCGCGCTGCACGGCGGCCAGGAATCGACGCTCCTGACGATGATGTTGCCGCTGCTGCACCACGGCATGTACCTGGTCGGCCTGCCGTTCACGGCCGAGGCGCTCAACCGCACCCGCACGGGCGGCACCCCCTACGGTGCGAGCCACTGGGCCGAACGCGGCAGTTCCGATCCGGCGCGCCTGAGCGAGGACGAGCGGGAGCTCGCCCGGCTGCTCGGCCGGCGGGTTGCCGAGCTCGCGGTGGTCGCCCGGCCGCTGCGCTCGTGAGTGCACCCGGCCCCGCGTCCGCCCGCCTCGACCGCGCGTGGCGCCTGACACTTGCGGGCGCGGCGCTGCTCGCGGCCTGCGTCGCCGCAGCGGCGCTGCGCTCGGCGCCGTGGCCGTCCGGCGCGGGGTGGATGGCCTTGCTGCTGCTCCCGCTGCTGCTGCCCCTGCGCGGACTTTGGCGCCGCAGCCGGCGCACCTGCGCCTGGGCGACCCTGTGCGTCGCCCCCTATTTCGCCTATGGCACGACTGAGGTGATCGCCAATCCCGCAGTGCGTCCCGCGGCCGGTGCGATCCTGTTTGCCAGCCTCGCCTGGTTCGTGAGTCTCGTGTACTGCCTGCGCGTGACGAGGCCGATTCCGCCGGCCGCGTCGGCCGGTCACGACGAGCCGGCGGGCTGACTTTCGAGCACCTGCCGCAGGAAGGGCACGGTCAGCCGTCGCTGCGCGGCGAGCGCGGCCACGTCGAGTCGGTCGAGCGCGGCACACAGCGAGTGCATATCACGCGGCATGCGATGCACGAGGTAGGCCGCAGACTCCCTCGGCAACACCAGCCCGAGGCGTCCGGCGCGCTGCTCCAGCGCCGCGATCCTGTCCTCCTCGGCGAGCTCGTGGAGCTGGTGAACCGGGGCGGCGAGAAGACGCGAGCGCAGGTCCGGCAGCCGGAACCGCAGCGCCGCCGGCGGTCCGGTGCTCGCGACATACAGGCGCCCGGCGCCGTCCTGCATCAGCGTGTGCAGGCGGAAGATCGCGGCATTCCACGCCGCGTCGTCCGAGACGCGCTCGAGCGAGTCGAGGCAGACCAGGTCGAGCGCCTCGAAGCCTTCGAGCAGGCCGGGCGTGCCGACGGTCTCGAGGTCCACGTAGGCCGCGGCGCCGCCGCCGGCGCCGACCGCAGCGCAGGACGCCTGCAACAGGTGCGTCTTGCCCGTGCCGGTGCGCCCCCAGAGCCACAGCAGGCGCGGTGGCGAGCGCCCCGCGAGCAGTTCGAGCGCCTCGCGGTTCGGCCCGCCGACGAAGCTGCCGAAGCGGGCGGATTCGGCGAGTCGCACCCCGAGCGGCAGCTGCTGCACGGCGGCTCAGCCGGCGGCCAGGCCGCGGGCCCTGACCACCTCGGCCGCGCGCCGCGAATACATCAGCGTGTAGTCGATGCCACTCACGGCGGTCGTGAGCAGCACCAGCGCGCCGAGCGCCGTGATCACCGTCGCGCCCGGCCACCCGTAGGCCGCAGTTGCCACGACCGCGAGGCAGAACAGGATCTGGCACAGGGTGTTGAGCTTGCTGGCCGCGGTGGGCGAACCGCGCACCGGCCCGAACAGCTGCCGGTACGTGAGTGCGCCGAACACGATCACGAGGTCGCGCAGGATCACGAGCGCGGTGAGCCACCAGGGCGCGAGGCCGACCACGCTCAGGCACACGAATACCGTGATAAGCAGCAGCTTGTCGGCGGCCGGGTCGAGTACCTTGCCGAGTTCGCTGGTCCAGCCGAAGCGCTTGGCGAGGAAGCCGTCGAGACCGTCGGTGAACGCTGCCAGCGCGAACAGGCCCATGACGGCCGGAAGCCGACCCTGCAGGATCCAGTGCGCCACGGGGTAGACGAGCAGCATCCTGAGGATGCACAAGAGGTTCGGCAGGTGTCGCAGGCTCATGGCGCGAAGCTGAAGTCCGCATCCGATGCCGCGTCGGCGCCGCGTGCCGCCGGTTGCAGTTTCGTCTCAAGCCCGGCGATTCGCCCGAGCAGTTCCCGATCGCCGCGCACCACCACGCGCAGCCGCACCACGTCGCCCTCGAGGGCCTCGACGGCCACGCTGCGGACCACGCTGAGCGAGTCGAGGTACGCGAGTGCGCCGGTGTACGCGCGCACGTCGCCCATACCCGCCACGCGCAGCACCAGGGTCGAACTGCCGCGCGACGCCGGCGGTGCGTAGCGGGCCGCAAGGGTGTCGGCCGCGAGGTGGATGCCGTCCTCGAGCGTGCCGCGGCCCAGTACGGTCTGGCCCTCGTGGCTGAAAGACCAGTCGAACTGCGGACCGTTCGGCGTCCCCTTCAGCACGGCCTGCGCCGGGCCGATCGCAGCCGCGCCGACCTGCCACGCGATCGGCAGTCCACGCCACTGCGCCGCATCGATGGCCGCGGTGCGATCGTCGGTCGCTACGTCCACGAGCGTCAGGGGTCTCTCGGCCGCCCAGAAAGTCAGCCCCGCCTGCTGCAGCAGACGATCAACCGACGCGCCGTCGAATCCCACGGTAAGCGTCTTGTCGGAGCCGCTCGCGTAGCGCTGAACGTGACGGGCGGGATCGGCCGCGGTGACCGTCGCGTTCGCGGCCGCTTCCCGTCGCCCCGACACGCGCACGGCGACCGCCTGCATCGCCCGCGAAAAAGCGGCAGCCCGCTCGGCCTCGCTCGCGCCGTCCAGCGGCACCTTCACCTCGTACAAAGACACTTCCGCCGCGCCGGCGTCGACGCCGGGCAGCAGGGCCGCGAGCACGAGCGCAGCCGCGAGTAGGCAGCCATGCGGACGTGCGGAGCTTGGGTGTGGGCGCATCGGTCGGGGAGCGGGCTCGGCGGGGACGCGCCGTGTAAAATAGCACAGCCCCGATCCCCACCCCCTGGGCCAGCGGCCCGCGCGAGACCCAGATGCCAGACACCCGACCGATCACCTATCGCGACGCCGGCGTGGACATCGACGCCGGCGACGCGCTCGTCGAGCGCATCAAGCCGGCGGTGAAGCGCTCGATGCGCCCCGAGGTGCTCGGCGGGCTGGGCGGCTTCGGCGCGCTCGTGGAGGTGCCGCTGGATCGCTACCGACGGCCCGTGATGGTGTCCGGCACCGACGGCGTCGGCACCAAGCTGCGGCTCGCCATCGAGACCGGCCGCCACGACACGATCGGAATCGACCTCGTGGCCATGTGCGCGAACGACGTGGTCGTGCAGGGCGCGGAGCCGCTGTTCTTCCTCGACTACTTCGCCACCGGGCGCCTGCAGGTGGACGTCGCCGAGCGCGTGATCAAGGGCATCGTCGAGGGCTGCCTGCAGGCCGGCTGCGCGCTGGTCGGCGGCGAGACCGCTGAGATGCCCGGCATGTACGAGGGCGACGACTACGACCTCGCGGGCTTCTGCGTCGGCCTGGTGGAAAAGGACCGCATCATCGACGGCAGCCAGACCCGCGCGGGCAACGTGATCCTGGGCCTCGCCTCCTCCGGGCCGCACTCGAACGGCTACTCGCTCGTCCGCCGGCTGCTCGCCGTGAGCGGCGCCACGCCGGCGACGATGCTCGATGGCACGCCACTCTACGACCTGCTGCTCGCACCCACGCGCATTTACGTGAAATCAGTGCTCGCCGTGCTGGCCGAACTGCCGGTGCACGCCATCGCCCACATCACCGGCGGCGGACCGTCGGGCAACATCCCGCGCACCCTCCCCGACGGGCTCGAGGCGGTGCTCGAGGAACGCGCGTGGCCGCGTCCCGCGGTGTTCGACTGGCTCGAGCGCACCGGCCGCATCGAGCGCGACGAGATGCACCGCACCTTCAATTGCGGACTCGGCATGACGCTGACCGTGGCTGCGGCCGACGCCGACCGCGCGCTCGACATCCTGCGCCGCTGCGGCGAGCAGGCGAGCGTCGTGGGCGAGGTGCGGTCCGGCATCCGCGGCGCCGTGATCGAGCGATGAGCGGCGCAGCCGGACGGCTGCCCATCGTCGTCCTGATCTCGGGCCAAGGCAGCAACCTGCGCGCCATCGCCCGGCAGGCCGAGGCCGGCACCCTGCCCGTGGAGATCCGGGCCGTGATCAGCGACCGCACGGGCGCCCCCGGCCTCGACTGGGCCGCCGCGGCGGGCCTCGCGACCGTGGTGGTACCGGCTCGCGAATTCGCGGACCGGACGGACTTCGACGCCGCGCTCGCCACCGAGGTCGAGCGCCACGCGCCCGGCCTGGTGGTGCTGGCGGGATTCATGCGCGTGCTGGGCCCCGGTTTCGTGGATCGTTTTGCCGGCCGGCTGCTCAACATCCACCCGTCGCTGCTGCCCGACCACCGCGGCCTGCATACCCACCGCCGGGCGATCGCAGCGCGCGACCGCGTGCACGGCGCCAGCGTCCACTTCGTGACGCGCGAACTCGACGGCGGCCCGGTGGTCTTACAGGCACGCGTCCCAGTCCGGGACGACGACGACGAGACCACCCTGGCCGCTCGAGTGCTCGCGCAGGAACACCGCATCTACCCGGAGTGCATCGGCTGGTTCGCCGCCGGCCGCCTGGCATGCCGCGACGGTCGGGTGCTGCTCGACGGGCGGGTGCTCGACGCACCGCTGGTGCGGGAGGCTCACGATGAAATCGCGGCCTGACGGCCGCCGCACGGGCGGCTCGCTGGCGCTGCTCGCCTTCGCGGCGCTGCTGGGGCTCGCCTCGGCGGCGGTCGCGACGGAGGCCGACTCGCCCGGCCTGCAGCCCTTCAAGGCCCGCTACCAGGCGACCTACCGCGGCATCAGCGGCGGCCAGATCGAGAACGGACTGCGGCCGGGTGCACGGCCCGGTCAGTGGCTTTACGAGACCCGCGCCTTCCCGAACCTGCTCGGCCGCGTCGCGGTGAGCCCGCAAGCCGCCGAGCGGGGCGTCATGGAAGTGACGGCCGCCGGCGTGCGACCCCTGAGCTTCGACTTCAACGATGGCAAGTCCGACCTCGCCAAGGACGTGCGCTTCGCGTTCGACTGGGGTGCGGGTCGCGTCAAGGGCGTGGCGCAGGGCAAGCCGTTCGACCTGCCGGTCAACGCGGGCACTCAGGACACGGCCTCGGTGCAGGCGGCGATGATCGTGGAACTGCTCGCCGGCCGCGCCCCGCAGGGCTTCACGATCCTGACCGGCAGCCGGCTACGGGACTACCGTTACTGGAGCGAGGGGCGCGCGACCGTGGTCACCCCCTACGGCCAGTTCGACACGGTCGTCTGGGCGAACCAGCGCGACGGGTCGGACCGCGTCGTCAAGGCATGGCACGCCCCCGCGCTCGGCTACGTGCCCGTGCAGGCCGTCCAGTTCCGCAAGGGCCAGCTCGAGACCCAGCTCAAGCTCGTGAGCTTCGAGCGGCTCTAGCGCGCCCTCACGCCCTGGGCAGCGTCACGCCCTTCTGCCCCATGTACTTGCCGCCGCGGTCGCGGTAGGACACCTCGCAGACCTCGTCCGACTCGAAGAACAGCATCTGCGCGACCCCCTCGTTCGCGTAGATCTTCGCCGGCAGCGTGGTCGTGTTCGAGAACTCGAGCGTCACGTGTCCTTCCCACTCCGGCTCGAGCGGGGTCACGTTGACGATGATCCCGCAGCGCGCGTAGGTGGACTTGCCGAGGCAGACGGTGAGCACGTTGCGCGGGATTCGGAAGTACTCGACGGTGCGCGCGAGCGCGAATGAGTTCGGCGGGATGATGCAGACCTCGCCGCCGAAGTCGACGAAGGAATCGGGATCGAAGTCCTTGGGGTCCACGATCGTCGAGTTGATGTTCGTGAAGATCTTGAACTCCGCGGCGCAGCGCACGTCGTAGCCGTAGCTCGACGTGCCGTAGGAGACGATCCGCTGGCCGTCCACGGTGCGCACCTGGCCGGGCTCGAACGGATCGATCATGCCGTGACCCTCGGCCATGCGGCGGATCCAGCGGTCGGACTTGATGCTCACGTTCAGGTGTCCTCGACGGTGATGCTCGGAGCGGCGGCGGCACCTGCGACCGACAGGCGGGCGGCGGTGCGGCGCGCGGCTTCGAAGTATGCCCGGCCCACGGGACCGTCGGGATCGGCCACGACGGTGGGACAGCCGGCGTCGGTCTCCTCGCGGATGCGGATGTCGAGCGGCAGCTGCCCCAGCAGGGCGACGCCGTACTGCGCCGCCATGCGCGCCCCGCCGCCCGCCCCGAAGATCGGCTCCTCGTGGCCGCACCTGGAGCAGACGTGGGTGCTCATGTTCTCGATCACGCCGAGCACCGGGATGGCCACCTTCTGGAACATGCGCAGGCCCTTGCGTGCGTCGAGCAGCGCGATGTCCTGCGGCGTGGTGACGATCACCGCCCCGCTGACCGGCACCCGCTGCGACAGCGTGAGCTGGATGTCGCCTGTGCCGGGCGGCATGTCCACGATCAGGTAGTCGAGTTCGCCCCAGTCGGTGTCGGAGAGCAGCTGGGTCAGCGCCTGCGTGACCATCGGGCCGCGCCACACCATCGGCTGCTCCTCTTCGATGAGGAAGCCGATGGACATCACCTTGACGCCGTGCGCCGCGAGCGGCTCGATCCGTCGGCCGTCGCGCGACACCGGCCGCTCGCCCTGCAGCCCCATCATGCGCGGCTGGCTCGGCCCGTAGATGTCGGCGTCGAGCAGACCGACGCGCGCACCGTCGAGCGCCAGGGCCAGCGCGAGGTTCACCGCCGTCGTGGACTTGCCGACGCCGCCCTTCCCTGACGCCACCGCGATCACGTTGCTGATGCCCGGCAGGGGCTTGAGACCGCCCTGCACGGCCTGCGGCGCGACCCGCCAGCCGACACTGACCCGAGCCGGGCCGATGCCGGGCTGGGCCGCGAGCAGCCGCTCGAGGCTGGCCGCCAGCTCGGGCCCGTAGCGCCGGGCCGGAAAGCCGAGTTCGACCTCGACCAGCGTCGAGCCGCCCTCGGACCGGACGGAGGTCACAGCTTTGGCCTGCGAAAGAGGCATCCCGAGGCACGGTTCGACATAATTCTCGACCACACGGCGGGCTTCGCGAACGCGATCGTCTGTCATGGCGGATGACTGCAACGGAGGTGGGGGAACGGCATGAGCCGCGGACGGCGGATTGTAGCGGATTTGACCCGGGGCCTCGCGGCTGCGGCGCCCCCGAGTGCGGCGTCGCCGCCGTGGCATACTCTCGTGTCGCCCGGACTCGCTGCCGGACTCCCGGCGGGCTGACCCCGCCGGACGCGCCCGCGGAAGGAAGCCACCTCGCCACCCATGAGTTTCATCACCAACCTGCGTGCCGAGCGACTCATCGCGGCCATCAAGGCGGCGGGCAGCCCCGATGCCCCGGCGGCGGTCAGGTCCTACGAGAAACTCGCGGCGCTCGGTCCGTCGGCGATCCCACGCATCATCGACGCGCTGGCGAGCGCGGACAACCAGGAAACCGTGGGCTTCGTGGCCGTCCTGGGCGCCTTGCTCGACAACAAGTCCCTGCCGGCGGTCGCGGCGGGTCTCGTGGACGGCAACCAGCGCGCCGTGACCGCGGTCACCACCGCGCTGTCTGCCGGGCGGGAGTACAACCCCCACCTGCTCCTCACCATGCTGGACGACCCGGCCATGCCGAAGGGTCCGCTGGTGACGGCGATCGCCGCGCAGAAGTCCCGGCTCAACCCCCGCGAGGTCCTCAAGCACGCCTACGGCCAGGAGCCGGCGGAAAAGGCGGCGCTGTTCCGCATCGTGGCCGAGATCGCCGACGCAAGCCTCGTCCCGGAGCTGCTCAGCCGGGTCGAGGGCAAGGACCCGGTCGCGCGCACCCACGTTATCAGCATCCTCGCGCGCTTCGACCGGCCGGAGGTCGCCCGGGCGCTGCAGGCGCAGCTCAAGGACGGCAACAAGTTCATCCGCCAGGCGGTGCTGAACGCGCTCGCCCGCCTCGGCGGCAGCGTGGACCCCGCGCTCCTGTGCGAAGTGCTGCGCGACCCTGACGTCGAGACGCAGCAGAAGGCCATCGACGCCGTGGTGCGGGTCAACCATCCCGACACCATCCAGTACCTCGCCGGCGTGCTGCGCGACGAGAACGAGAGTGCCCGCCGTGCCGCCGTCGAGGTGCTGAACGAGATCGGCACGCCGCAGCACGTGCGGTTCCTGCTGCAGTCGATCAAGGACGACGACTGGTGGGTGCGCAGTCGAGCGGCCGACGCGCTCGCGAAGATCGGCGGGCCGCGCGTCATCGACGCGGCGCTCGAGCTGATCCGCGACGAGGATGAGGACGTGCGCCGCGCGGCCATCGAGATCCTCAACCAGACCAAGGACGACCGCGCGGTCCGGTTCCTGATCGACGCGACCAAGGACCCGGACTGGTGGGTCCGCGAGCGCGCCGTGGATGCACTCGCGGAGATCGGCAGCCCGACCGCGCTCCCGGCCCTGCTCGGCATGCTCGAGTCGGGCGACGAGCGATCGCTGCCGACCGTGGTGCGCGCGATCGGCAAGCTCGGCAGCTCGGCGCAGGTGGCCCGCCTGCTGCCGCTGCTCGATCACGCGTCCAAGGAAGTGCGCGTGGAGGTCATCGGCGCGCTGACGCGACTCGTGGACGATCGCAGCTCCGAGGCCGTGCGCGCCCGGCTCGAGGAACTCGGTGCCAGCGTGACCGATCCGACCATCAGCCACGCCGCCCTGCGCGCCGTGCAGGACCTCGGCAGCCGCTTCGCCGGAGGCCCGGCGCCGGTGCTCTCCAGTGGCCGCACGGCGACCGTGGCACGTTCGTCGGAGACCGCACGCACGCTGCTGCTCGCCGAGCGCGCCGAGCTCGACGGCATGCTGCGTGAGTCGCGCGAGCAGCAGCGCCTGGACATCTCGACCCTGCAGGTCGGCGACGTGCTCGAGGGCCGCTACACGTACGTGCAGAAGATCGGCAAGGGCGCCTTCGGCACCGTGCTCCTGATGGAGGACAAGGTCGTCGACGAGCGGCTGGTACTCAAGTTCCTGAACCCGAACGTCTCGCAGGACGAGGAGATGCTCAAGCGGTTCGTGCACGAGCTGCGCTACTCCCGCAAGATCACTCACCGCAACGTCATCCGCATCTACGACTTCCTGTTCATCCGCGGCAACTACGCCATCTCGATGGAGTACTTCCCCTCGCACACGCTCGGCCACGAGGTGAACGACAAGCCGCTGCCGATCGACAAGGCGGTCCGCTACGCCGCCGACATCGCCACCGGCATGTCGGTCGCGCACCAGTCGGGCATCATCCACCGCGACCTCAAGCCCGCCAACGTCCTGATCAACGACGAGGGGCTCGTCAAGGTGGTGGACTTCGGCGTCGCCGCCGCGCAGCACCAAGGCGACACGCAGCTGACCAAGACCGGCTACGTGATCGGCTCGCCCAAGTACATGGCGCCCGAGCAGATCCTGGGCAAGAAGGTCGACGAGCGGGCCGACGTCTACAGCCTCGGCGTGATCCTCTACGAGATGCTGACCGGTGAGCCGCCCTATCATCGCGGCGACCACATGGCCGTGATGTACCAGCACGTGCAGGGCAAGGCCCGGCCGCCGATCGAGGTCAACCCGGCGATTCCGCCCGGCCTGTCCGACATCGTGGTCAAGGCGATGGCCGTCGACAAGGCGCGCCGCTTCCAGAGCATGGACGAGATGCGGGCCGCCCTGGAGAAGTACCCGTGAGGTCGCCGTGGCACGCATAGACGCCTTCCTCAAGCTCGGCGCCTCGCAGGGCTGCTCCGACGTGCACCTCGCGGTCGGCGTGCCGCCGATGCTGCGCATGAACGGCGACCTGGTGCCGATCAAGTTCCGCGACCTCGGCGATGCCGAGCTCGAGGGCTACGTCACCGAGATCCTGAGCCCGTCGCAGCAGGAGCAGTTCCGCCTCGGCCACGACATCGACTTCTCGTACGTGTCGGGCGACGGCGCGCGCTTCCGCGTGAACCTGTTCCGCAAGGACACCGGCGTCGGGGCGGTCTTCCGCACCATTCCGAGCGACGTGCCCACGCTCGACTCGCTGAACCTGCCGTCCATCGTCAAGCGGTTCTGCGACTTCCACCAGGGGATGGTGCTGGTCACGGGCTCGACCGGCACCGGCAAGTCCACCACGCTTGCGGCCATGATCGACCACCTCAACCGCACCCGACGACTCAACATCGTCAGCCTCGAGGACCCCATCGAGTTCGTGCACCGCAGCCGTCTCTCGCAGGTGATCCAGCGCGAGTTGCACACGCACCTGCCGTCGTTCGCCGAGGGCGTGCGCGCGGCGATGCGCGAGGACCCCGACGTGATCCTGGTCGGCGAGCTGCGCGACGCGGATACGGTGCGCTGGGCGATGACCGCGGCGGAGACCGGCCACCTCGTGCTCGGCACGCTGCACACCACGAGCGCCGTCAAGACGATCGACCGCATGGTGGACGCGCTGCCCGCGGAGGAGCGCGAGCAGACGAAGAGCTTCCTGTCGCAGGGACTGCTCGGCGTCGTGACCCAGGTGCTGGTGCGCACGCCGGATCTGCGGGCGCGACGGGCCGTGTGCGAGGTGATGGTGATGAACCGCGCCATCGGCAAGCTCATCATGACCGACCAGACGCACATGCTTCCGTCGCAGCTCCAGACCGGTCGGGACGCCGGCATGCAGACCATGGACCAGGCGCTGCTCGCCGCGATCCAGGCGCGCGAGGTGGACCCAGAGGACGCCTTCGCCTACGCGCTCGACAAGCGGCCCTTCACGCGCTTCGTGCCCGACGGGACGGCGATCCTCAGGGCCGACGTCACGCAGGGGCTCACGTCGTGAGTACCGAGGGCAGCCAGATCGCCGCCGCGGAGACGGCTCCGCACGCGTCCCGCCTCGTCGACGGGTTCCTGCGCGAGGTGCTCGCCAAGGGGGGCTCGGACCTGCACTTCGTCGCGGGCGACCCGCCGCGCATCCGCGTCTACGGCGAGCTGCAGACGCTGCGCGAGGAGCCGCTCGGGCAGGACCTCGTCCGCGATGCGCTCGCCGAGATCATGCCGCGACAGGCGACGACCCGGCTCGAGGAGAAGGACGGCGCGGACTTCGCCTACAACATTCCCGGCGTGTCGCGCTTCCGCGTGAACGTGTTCCGCCACATCGGCGGGCTGGGCGGCGTGTTCCGGGCGATCCCCTCGAAGGCGCTGTCGCTCGACCAGCTCAACATGCCGGAGTCGGTGCGCAGCCTGTGCCGCACCACCAACGGTCTGATCCTGGTCACCGGCAAGACCGGCTCGGGCAAGTCCACGACGCTCGCGGCGATGATCGACGACATCAACGCCCGGGTGAAGGGCCACATCCTCACCATCGAGGACCCGATCGAGTTCGTGCACCCGCGCCGCAGCTGCCTGGTGAGCCAGCGCGAGGTGGGCGCCCACAGCCCGAGCTTCGCCGAGGCGCTGCACTCGGCGCTGCGCGAGGATCCGGACGTCGTGCTGGTCGGCGAGCTGCGCGACCTCGAGACCATGGGCATCGCGGTCACGGCCGCCGAGATGGGCATCCTCGTGATGGGCACGCTGCACACCAACGGCGCCGCGGCCACGGTGGACCGCATCGTCAACGCCTTCCCGGCCGACAAGCAGGCCCACGTGCGGACGATGCTCTCGACCTCGCTGCGCGGCGTGATCTCGCAGCAGCTCATCCCGCGCGCCGACCGGCGCGGCCGGGTCGCCGCGCTCGAGATCCTGATCAACACCCCGGCGGTCTCGAACCTGATCCGCCAGGGCAAGCTCGACCAGCTCGATAACACCATGCAGAGCGGCGCGCAGCACGGCATGCGCGTCATGGACTCCGCCATCCAGGACCTGCTCGACAAGGGCGTGATCACCGGTCGCGCGGCCTTCGAGAAGTCCATCAACAAGCAGCGCTTCGAGCACCTCAAGGACATGGGCTGAGGGCGGCCCCGCGCCGGCCTGCCCTGTCGCGGGTGCCGGCGCACGGCGTGGCATAATCCCGGCCCCCCGCCCGGACGGCCCGCCCCATGAGTCCCGCCCCACGCCGCACGATCCTCGTCACGAGCGCCCTGCCCTATGCCAACGGGGCGCCGCACCTCGGCCACATGGTCGAGCATGTGCAGACCGACATCTGGGTGCGCTTCCAGCGCCTGCGCGGCCACGACTGCCTGTTCGTCTGTGCGAGCGACGCGCACGGCACTCCGATCATGCTCAAGGCGCGACAGGAGGGGATCACTCCGGAAGCATTGATCGAGCGTGTCGGCGCCGAGCAGCGCCGCGACTTTGCCGGCTTCGATATCTCCTTCGACAATTTCCACACCACGCACTCCCCGGAGAATCGCGAGGTCACCGAAGGCATCTACCGGCGCCTCGTCGAGGGCGGGCACATCCGCCGCGAGACCATCCGCCAGGCCTACGACGAGCAGGCAGGGATGTTCCTGCCGGACCGCTACGTGCGCGGCACCTGCCCGCGCTGCGGCGCGCTCGACCAGTACGGCGACAGCTGCGAGAGCTGCGGCGCCACTTACACGCCCGCCGACCTCGTCGACCCGGTCTCGGTGGTGAGCGGCACGCCTCCGGTGCAGCGCGACTCCGAGCACCTGTTCTTCCGCCTCGGCGACTTCGAGCCGATGCTGCGCGAGTGGACGGGCTCAGGCCGCCTGCAGCCGGCGGTCACCGCCAAGCTCGACGAATGGTTCGAGGCCGGACTGCGCGACTGGGACATCTCGCGCGACGCCCCCTACTTCGGCTTCGAGATCCCCGGCGAGCCCGGCAAGTACTTCTACGTCTGGCTCGACGCGCCGATCGGCTACCTCGGCAGCTTCCTGCAGTACTGCCGCCGCACGGGCCTCGACTTCGATCGCTACTGGGCGCCCGGCTCCGACGCCGAGGTCCACCACTTCATCGGCAAGGACATCGTGTACTTCCACACGCTGTTCTGGCCCGCCGTGCTGCACGGCGCGGGTTACCGCCCGCCCACCTCCGTTCACGTCCACGGCTTCCTCACCGTGAACGGGCAGAAGATGTCGAAGTCGCGCGGCACGTTCATCACCGCGCACGACTGGCTGCAGCACCTGCCGCCGGAGTACCTGCGCTATTTCTTCGCCTCCCGGCTCGGCCCCGGCGTCGACGACCTCGACCTCAACCTCGACGACTTCGCGGGCAAGGTCAATTCGGACCTCGTGGGCAAGCTCGTCAACATCGCGAGCCGCTGCGCCGGGTTCATCACGCGGGGCTCGGGTGGCCGGCTCGCGGACCGCCTGCCGGACCCGGAGCGGCACGAGGCGTTCGTCGCGGCCGCGGACAGCCTCGCCGAGGCCTATGAAGGCCGCGACCTCGCGCGCGTGGTGCGCGAGACGATGGCTCTCGCCGACCGCGCCAACCTCTACATCGACCAGCAGAAGCCCTGGCTCATGGCCAAGGACCCGGCGCGCGCGGCCGAGGTGCAGGGCGTGTGCACGCAGGGCCTCGAGTTGTTCCGGCTGCTGATGATCTACCTGAAGCCGATCGTGCCAAGGCTCGCGTGCGGGGCGGAGGCGTTCCTCGGCCTCGCCGACCAGCGATGGGACGCGATCCCGGCCTCCCTGGCCGGCCGCACGATCGGCGCCTACCAGCCGCTCGCGACGCGCGTGGACCTGGCGGCGATCCAGGCATTGCTCGCCGCCGCCGCCGAGAGTCTCAAGCCCACCGGCCTGCCGACCGCGGCCAACCCGGCGGCGGCCCCTGCGGCAGCGCCGGCGCCGGCGACCTCGAGCGGCGTGGCGACGACGGTCGCCGCCGCGGCGCCGATCGGCATCGAGGACTTCGCCCGCGTCGATCTGCGCGTCGCGCGCATCGTCGAGGCGGGCGCCGTCGAAGGCGCAGACAAGCTGCTCAGGCTGGTCGTGGACCTCGGCGAGGAGCGCCGCACCGTGTTCGCGGGCATCCGCCCGGCGTACGCCCCGGAGCAGCTGGTCGGCCGACTGACCGTGGTGGTCGCCAACCTCGCGCCGCGCAAGATGCGCTTCGGCACCTCGGAGGGCATGGTGCTGGCCGCCGGACCGGGCGGCGCCGACATCTTCCTGCTCGCACCGGACGCGGGCGCCCAGCCGGGCATGAAAGTGAAGTAGTCTCCCGGACACCTTCACGGCGCGATCGGCTCCCGGCATGTCGGACCTGCTGCTGCTGGCGCTCGGCGCAAGCCTCGTCAACAACGTCGTTCTCACGAGCTTCCTCGGGCTGTGCCCGTTCGTCGGCGTCAGCCGGCGCTTCGAGGCGGCGGCGGGCATGGCGCTCGCGACGCTGTTCGTGCTGACGCTGGCCTCGGGGGCGAGCTACGCCGCCTGGCACTGGCTGCTCGAGCCGCTCGGGCTCGGCTACCTGCGCACGCTGGTGTTCATCCTGCTGATCGCCGCCCTGGTGCAGCTCACCGAGATGCTGGTGCGCGCCTCGAGCCCGCTACTGCACGAGCTGCTCGGCGTGTTCCTGCCGCTGATCACGACCAACTGCGCCGTGCTCGGCGTGGCGCTGATCAACCTCGACCGCCAGCACGGGCTGCTCGAGTCGCTGGTGTTCGGCGCCGCGGCGGGCGCCGGCTTCGGCATCGCGCTGCTCACCTTTGCCGCCCTGCGCGAACGACTCGAGACCGCAGACGTGCCCGTGGCATTCCGCGGCGCACCGCTCGCGCTGGTCACGGCCGGGCTGATGGCGCTCGCCTTCATGGGCTTCGGCGGCCTCGGCGCACGATGAACGCCGCGACCCTATTGCCGGCGGTCGGCGTGGCGGCGGGCCTCGCCGTGGTTCTCGGCGCCGCGCTCGGCTGGCTGGCGACGCGGCTGCGCGCCGATCCCGACTCGCTGGTCGAGCGCCTCGACGCCCTGCTGCCTCAGACGCAGTGTGGCCAGTGCCAGTACCCGGGCTGCCGGCCCTACGCCGTGGCGATCGCGCGCGGCGAGGCCGACACGGACCGCTGCCCGCCCGGCGGCGCGGCGACGGCGCGGGCGCTCGCGACCCTGCTCGGACGCGAGCCTCGCCCGGTGGACCCGCGCTACGGCGAGACCCGGCCGCCACGGGTCGCGGTGATCGACGAAACGCGCTGCATCGGCTGCGCGCTGTGCCTGCCCGTCTGCCCGGTGGATGCGATCGTGGGTGCACCGCGCTTCGTGCACACCGTGATCGAGGCGCAGTGCACCGGCTGCGAACTGTGCTTGCCGCCCTGCCCGGTCGACTGCATCGCGCTGCGGCCGTCTCCCGGCACGGCGTCCCAGCCGCGCGCCGCGACGGCCTCGGCATGAGCGCGCGACCGGGCCTGCGCGGAGGCCTACGGCTCGAGAGCCACAAGGCACGGCCGCTGCAGCGTTCCGTGCAACCGATGCCCGCGCCGTCGATGGCGGTGCTGGCGCTCGACCAGGGATCGGGCGAGGAAGCGCGGGTCGTTGTGGAGCCCGGAACACGCGTTCGGGTCGGCACGTGCCTCGCCGTGGGTCGCGGCGCGGCCGCCGATCTGCACTCGCCGGTGTCGGGCGAGGTGCGTGCCGTCGAGACGCGACCCACCGCCAGCGGTCCGGGCACGTGCATCGTGGTCGCGAGCGACGGTCGCGACGAGCGCGAACCGGGCCTCGCGCCCCTCGACTGGTCGGCGCTCGACGGCGCGACCCTGCTCGAGCGCCTGGCCGGCGGCGGGCTCGCTGGATTCGGCGGTGCCGCGTTCCCGACCGCCGGCAAGCTGGCGCTGGCGCGCGCCGCCGGCGTGGAGCTGCTGCTCCTGAACGGCGCGGAATGCGAGCCCTGGATCTGCTGCGACGACGCACTGCTGCGCGAGCGCGCCTCCGACGTCGTGCTCGGTACCCGCGTGATGCTCGCTGCCTGCGGCGCGGCGCGCGCCACGATCGCGCTCGAGGACGACAAGCCCGAGGCCCGGGCCGCACTCGAGGCCGCGCTCGCCGACGCCGGCGACTCGCGCCTCGAGGTCGTCGTGCTGCCGGCCGTGTTTCCGCTCGGCGCGGAGGGCTTGCTGATCGCGGCGGTGACCGGTCGCGAGGTGCCGCCCGGCGCGTTGCCGCCCGAGGTCGGAGTCGTCTGCCAGAACGTCGGTACGGCCGCCGCGGTGGCCCGGTACGTGAGCGAAGGCGTGCCGGCGCTGACCCGCATCGTGACCGTCACCGGCAGCGGCGTGCGCCAGCCCGCCAACCTCGAGGCGCGGATCGGCACTCCTGTGGCCGAGCTCGTCGCCGCGTGCGGCGGCTACGATGACACACTGCCTGCGGCGCGCCTCATTGCCGGCGGCAGCCTCACCGGACGCGCGCTCGCGAGCGACGCCGTCCCGGTGACCAAGGGGCTCAACTGCGTGCTGGTGGCGACGGCGGCCGACTTGCCGGTGCGCGCTGCGCAAATGCCCTGCATCCGATGCGGCGACTGCGCGGCCGCCTGCCCGGTGGGCCTGCTGCCCCAGCAACTGCACCGCGCCGCGCAGGCCGACGACCGCGCGGGACTCGATCGTTTCGGCCTCGCCGACTGCATCGAGTGCGGCTGCTGTGACTACGTGTGCCCGAGCGCCATCCCGCTCACGGCGGGGTTCCGCGCGGCACGCAGGCGCCAGCTGATCCACGAGGCCGAGCGTAAGCGCGCCGCCGAGGCGAAGACGCGCTACGAGCGCCACCGCCGTCGCCTCGACGATCAGGCCGACGCCGAGCGTCGCGCCTTCGAGGAGGCGCGGCGGCGCGCGCGAAGCGACGGCGCGGGAGGCGACTGAGCGATGGAGTTCCCGACCTCCGCCTCGCCGCACGTGGTCGCCGGCTACACGGTGCCGCGGGTCATGTTCCAGGTGCTGCTGGCGCTCACACCCGTGCTGGCCGTGCAGGTGTACCTCTACGGGCCCGGGCCGCTGTGGCTGGTCGCGGTCGCCTGCGTCACCGCACTCGCCTGCGAGGCGCTCGCGCTCGCGATGCGCCGCCGTTCGTCGCAGGCCGCTCTGCGCGACGGCAGCGTGCTGGTCACGGCGGCACTCCTTGCGCTCGCAGTCCCACCCCTCCTCCCGTGGTGGCTACTGGCATTCGGCACGGCGTTCGCTGTGCTGATCGGCAAGCACGCCTACGGTGGCCTCGGCCAGAACCCGTTCAACCCGGCCATGGTGGGCTACGCGGTACTGCTCGTCTCCTTTCCGCTCGAGATGACGCGCTGGCCGCTGCCGGGACCGGAGTGGGACGCGCTTACCGGCGCCACCGCGCTCGACGCGCTGCGCACGGGCCTGCGGCAGGGCTACACGATGCAGGAAGTGCGCGCGGGAGCCGAGTTTGGCCGGCTCGGCGCTGCGGGCAGCGAGTGGGTGAATGTCGCGGCGCTGGCGGGCGGCGCCTACCTGCTCGCACGACGCATCATCCGCTGGCAGATCCCGGTGGCGATGCTCGCCGGTCTGGCCGTGCCGGCCGCGCTGGCGCACGGGCTCGATCCCGGCGCGCATCCTGGCGCGCTCTTCCACCTCGCCTCCGGCGCCACCATGCTCGGCGCATTCTTCATCGCGACCGACCCGGTTTCGGCCGCGACCAGCGACCGCGGGCGCCTCCTCTACGGTGCGGGCATCGGGCTCGTCACGTGGATCATCCGCAGCTGGGGCGGCTACCCGGACGGCGTCGCGTTCGCCGTGCTGCTCATGAACCTCACCGTGCCCCTGCTCGATCGCGTCACGGTGCCGAGGATCCATGGACACCCGTAGCGCTGGACAGGCAGCCCGGCGCGCGCTGCACGCAGCCGTCGTGCTGGCGGCAGCGGCCGTCGTCGCCGTGGCGCTGTTGTCCCTCGTGCACGACCGGGCGCAGCCGAAGATCGAGGCGAACCAGCGCGCGCAGCAGCTCGCGCAGCTCACCGCCGTACTCGGCGACATCGCCTACGACAACGACCCGCTCGCCGACACGCTGCTGCTGCGCGATCCGGAGCTGCTCGGCGCCGAGCAACCCCTCGTGGCCCACCGCGTTCGCCGCGCCGGGACGACGGTCGCCGTGCTGCTCAACGTCGTCGCACCCGACGGCTATGCCGGGCCGATCCATCTGCTGGTGGCCGTGGACGGCACGGGCCGCGTGCTCGGCGTGCGCGTGCTCGAGCACCGCGAGACGCCGGGCCTCGGCGACGTGATCGAGGAGCGGCGCTCGGACTGGATCCGCGCCTTCGACGGCCGCTCGCTCGGTGACCCGCTGCCGGATCGCTGGGCTGTGCGCCGGGACGGCGGGGATTTCGATCAGTTCACCGGGGCGACCGTCACGCCGCGCGCCGTCGTCGGCGCGGTGCGCAAGGCACTCACCTACGTCGAGCGCCATCGCGACGAGCTGTTCGCGGCGGCAACTCCGCCCACGCCTTAGAATCCAGCGATGGACGCGCGCGCACTCCTTCGCAACGGACTCATCGACCGCAATCCCGGCTTCGTGCAGCTGCTCGGGCTGTGCCCGCTGCTCGCGATGAGCAACTCGGTGGCCAACGCGCTCGGGCTCGGGCTCGCGACCCTCGCCGTCCTGCTCGCGAGCAATGCATTCGCCTCCTTCGCGGGACCGTACCTGCCTCGCGAGGTGCGGCTCGCGGCGTTCGTGCTGGTGATCGCCGCTGGGGTCACCGCCGTCGAGCTGTCCATGGCCGCGTGGTGGCCGGGCCTGCACGCCTCGCTCGGCATCTTCCTGCCGCTGATCGTCACCAATTGCCTGGTGCTCGCGCGGGCCGAGTCGTTCGCCTCGCGCGAGCCGCTGCCGCGCGCCCTGCTCGACGGGCTGGCGATGGGGCTCGGCTTCCTGCTGGCCCTGCTCGCGCTCGGCGCCAGCCGCGAGCTGCTCGGTCGCGGCAGTCTCGGTGCCGACCTGCACCTGCTGCTGGGCGCGCAGTTCCAGGGGCGCGGCTGGCAGGCGTTCCCGGAGTCGCGCGGACTTTTGATCGCGCTGCTACCGCCCGGCGCCTTCGTGCTGCTCGGCTTGATGCTCGCGCTCGGCAACGTCCGGGCCGCCGCACGGCAGCGCGCATCGGCCGGGCCCGCAGCCGAGCGTGCCGCGGTGCGGGAATCGCCGACGTGAATCCGTCGCAGCGGCAGGCGTTCTTCGAGCGGCTGCGCGCACTCAATCCGCACCCTAAGACCGAGCTCGAGTACTCCACGCCGTTCGAGCTGCTGGTCGCGGTGATCCTCTCGGCGCAGGCGACCGACAAGAGCGTCAATCTCGCGACGCGGCGGCTGTTCCCGGTGGCCTGCACGCCGCAGGCCATCCTCGATCTCGGCGTCGAGGGTCTCTCCGGGTACGTGCGCTCGATCGGGCTGTACCAGGGCAAGGCGCGCAACATCGTCGCGACCTGCCGGATCCTGCTCGAGCAGCACGGCGGCGAGGTCCCCGCCGATCGCCCGCGCCTCGAGGCGCTGCCGGGCGTGGGCCGCAAGACCGCTAACGTGATCCTGAACACCGCCTTCGGCCAGCCGACGATGGCGGTGGACACGCACATCTTCCGCGTCGCCAACCGCACCGGCCTCGCACCCGGCAAGACGGTGCGTGAGGTGGAGGAGCGGCTGTTGAAGCGCGTGCCGACCGAGTTCCTCCAGGATGCCCACCACTGGCTGATCCTGCACGGGCGCTACGTCTGCAAGGCGCGCCGTCCCGACTGCGCGGCCTGCCCGGTCGCCGACCTGTGCCGTTACCGGCACAAGACGCCGGCACCGGACGGCGGGGCCCGGGCGCAGCGGCCCGCCCGTCCGCCACGCGGGGAACCGCCTCGCAGGCGCTGAGGCGATGCCCTTCTTTCACGACCAGGACCGCAGCGGGTTGCGCCGCCACTACCTCGAGGCCTGGCGCAAGGCGCGCGAGGGCCGGCCGCTCGAGCCACTGGAGCACCAGCTGGCCACCGTCATCGAGCAGCATCCGGAGTACCACGCGCTCCTCCAGGACGAGGCCGATGTGCTCGGGCGCGACTACACGCCCGAGTCCGGGCAGTCGAACCCGTTCCTGCACCTGGGGCTGCATCTCGCGATCCGCGACCAGGTGGCCACCGACCGGCCCGCCGGGATCGCCGCCATCCATCGCGAACTGTCGCGGCGGCTAGGGGACGTCCACGAAGCGGAGCACCGCATGATCGAGCGGCTGGGCGAAGCGCTGTGGCTCAGCCAACGCACCGGCCGGCCGCCGGACGAGGCGGCGTACCTCGAGTCGCTGCGCAGGCTGGGCACCTGACCGTCACCAGCCCATGGCGCAGCCGAGCAGCGCCTCGAGCCGCGCGTTGTGGGGTTCGAAGTACTGCCGCAGCCGCGCCGCTGTCGCCTCCGCCAGCGGTGGATAGCGGCGGGTGTTGCGTGCCTCGAGTCGCACCGATCCGGCCGGATCCAGCCCGAGGAAACCGAGCGTGGCGTTGAGCACCGCGAGCGGATCGCGCACGAGCTCCTCGAACCGCAGCACCAGCAGCCGCTCGCGCGGATAGAGCGCGAGCCATCGCTCGAGCTGCTCGGCGTAGCGGCCGCGAGCGAGGTAGGAGAAGTGCTGGTGAGCGGCACTGACCTCGAGCGCACCGTTCGCGAGCCGCTCGTGGTCCGCCTCGATGCGCCCGGTCTCAGCGGCGACCGCGTCCTCGAAGGGCAGCGTCTCGCGTCCCTTGTCGCGCTCGTGCCAGTAGTGCGAATAGGCGCGACGCACCGGGTCGCGCAGCAGCACGACGAGCCGCGCGTCCGGCAGCAGCGCGTGCAGGCGCGCGGGCACCGCCGGGTGGAACAGGTAATAGGGGCTGCTGTCGAGATTCACGCCCGGTTCCCCGGCTCGGCCGAAGTGCGCCCGGTACCACGCCTCGCCGCGGGCGTGATTCTGGTCGAAATAGTGGACTTCCTTGCGCAGCGGCGCGATCACCCCGGGATGCTGCACGAGGTAGTAGTGCAACGAACTGGTGCCGCTCTTCTGCGCGCCCAGGATCACGGCCTGCGGCAGCGAGCGCGGCTCGGACATGCGGCGTTTGAGCTCGACACGGCGCACCGGCTCGAGCAGTCCGAGCAGGCGCAGTGTCCGCGTGACTCCGGGCCCCATGCCCCTAGCCTCGCTGCGCCGTGCCCTTGCGCCTCGGCAGGTACAGGTCGGTGAGCGTGCCCTCGAAGGCCTCAGCCGTCATCGCCACGGTCTCCGACAGCGTCGGGTGCGGGTGGATCGTGAGCGCGAGATCCGCCGCGTCCGCGCCCATCTCGATGGCGAGCGCGACCTCCGCGATCAGGTCGCCGGCATTGCTGCCGACGATGCCGCCGCCGAGGACGCGGTGCGACTGCGGGTCGAACAGCAGCTTGGTGAGCCCCTCGTCGCGGCCGAGCGCGAGCGAGCGCCCGCTGGCCGACCAAGGGAACACGGCCTTGTCGAAGGCGACGCCCTGCGCCTTCGCGTCGGTCTCGGTGAGTCCGACCCAGGCGACCTCCGGATCGGTGTAGGCCACCGACGGGATCACCCGCGCGTCGAAGAAGCTCTTGAGTCCGGCCGCGGCCTCCGCGGCCACCTTGCCCTCGTGGGTCGCCTTGTGCGCGAGCATCGGCTGGCCCACCACGTCGCCGATGGCGAAGATGTGGGGCACGCCGGTGCGCATCTGGCGGTCGACGGCGATGAAGCCGCGCTCGTCCACGACCACGCCGGCCGCCTCGGCGGCGATGCGACTGCCGTTCGCCCTGCGCCCGACGGCGACCAGCACCTTGCCGTACAGCTGTGGCTCGGGCGCGCGCTCGCCCTCGAAGCTCACGTGCAGGCCCGCCACCGTCGACTCGACGCCGGTCACGCGGGTGCCGACCATGATGCGCTCGTAGCGGCGTGCGATGCGCTTCTCGAGCGGCCGCACCAGGTCGCGATCGCAGCCCGGCATCAGCCCGGGAGTCAGCTCCGCCACGCTGACGCGCACGCCGAGCGCCTCGTACACCGTGGCCATCTCGAGGCCGATGATGCCGCCGCCGATCACCAGCAGGCTGTCGGGCAGGTCGAGCTCGAGCGCGCCGGTGGAGTCGATGATACGCGGGTCGTCCGGCAGCCCGGGCAGGCGAACCGGTTCTGATCCCACGGCGATGATGCATTGGGCGAAGCTCACGCGGCGCGCGGCTCCATCCGCGGCCACCTCGAACTCGTGTGCTGAAGCGAACTTCGCCTCGCCGCGGATCAGCGTCACCTTGCGCTGGCGCGCGAGCGCGTCGAGGCCGTTGGTGAGGCGCGCGACCACGGAGTCCTTCCATTCCCGCAGCTTGATCGCGTCGATCTCGGGCTCGCCGAAACGGATGCCGTGCGCGGCCATGGCACGCGCATCTTCGATGACCCGTGCGGCGTGCAGGAGCGCCTTGGATGGAATGCAGCCGACGTTCAGGCACACCCCACCGAGCGTCGGGCCGCGCTCGACGAGTGCTACGCTGAGCCCGAGGTCCGCCGCTCGGAACGCGGCCGTGTACCCGCCCGGACCGGCACCCAGCACGACGAGGTCGAAGTCGTGCGCGTGCCGGCCGGCGGCAACTTCGCGGCTCGGCGCGGCAGCCGGTCCGCCCGAGGGCGGCCCGGCGGTGGGAGCCGGTGCCGAGGCCGCGCCCGGCCCTGCGGACGGCGGCATGGGCCGGATCGGCACGGTATCGAGATAGGGCTCGCCGCCGTACGGCTCCGTCGCGCGCAGCGAGGCGTGCGTGATGGTCTCCTCGCTGGCGGCGGGCGGCTCAGACGGCGCGCGCACGGCCAGCGTCGCGATCGCGGTGCCGGCCGTGACCTTGTCCCCCGGCGCGAGCAGCACCCGCTCGATCACTCCCGCACCCGCCGCGGGCACGTCCATGGTGGCCTTGTCGCTCTCGAGCGTGAGGAGCGGGGTCTCGGGCTCCACGCGGTCGCCCGGCTTGACCAGCACCTCGAGCACGACGACGCCCTCGGCGCCACCGAGGTCGGGAATGCGCAGCACGGTCCCCGAATCGGCGGGCGCGCTCACGTCTCGTCCCTCCCGGGAACGGTCGCCGTCACGGGATCGCCCGCAGCAGTCCCGGCACGTCGGCGAGCGCCGCGGCGAGGAAGCTCGTGAAGCGCACCGCGTCCGCACCGTCGATGACGCGGTGATCGTAGGACAGCGACAGCGGCAGCATCAGGCGCGCCACGAACGCGCCGTCCCGGTACACGGGCCGGTGGCTCGCGCGGGACACGCCGAGGATTGCGACCTCGGGCGCGTTGATGATCGGCGTGAAGGCCGTGCCACCGATGCCTCCGAGGCTCGAGACCGTGAAGCAGCCGCCCTGCATCTCGGCGGCGGCGAGCTTGCCGGCACGCGCCTTTTCGCTGAGCGCCGCCAGCTCGCGCGCGAGCTCGTACACGTCCTTGCGGTCGGCGTCGCGCACGACCGGCACCACGAGCCCGCCCGGAGTGTCCGCCGCGAAACCGAGGTGCACGTACTTCTTCATCACCAGCTCGCCCGCCTCCGCGTCGAGCGAAGCCCCGAAGTGCGGGAATTCCTCGAGCGCCAGCGCACAGGCGCGCATGACGAAGGCGAGCGGCGTGAGCTTGATGCCGCGCGCCGCGGCCTCCTCCTTGAGCCCGGCTCGCGTGGCTTCCATGTCGGTGATGTCCGCCTCGTCGAACTGCGTGACGTGCGGCACGTTCACCCAGCTCGCGTGCAGCCGCGGGCCGGCGATCTTCTGGATGCGCGTGAGCGGGCGCCGCTCGATCGGGCCGAACGCCGCGTGGTCCACGGCTGGCACGCGCGGCAGCGAGCCGCCGGCGGGCCCGCCGGGCGCGGTGAGCAGCCGCTTCACGTAGGCCTTGACGTCCTGCTCGGTGATGCGCCCCTTCGCACCGCTGCCCTCGACCCGGGCAAGGTCCACGCCGAGCTCGCGCGCGAAGCGGCGGATCGAGGGACTGGCGTGCGAGCGCGCGAAGCCCGGCTCGTCCACCGGAGCGCCGCGCCGCTCGTCGCCCGCGACGACCGCCGCGGGCGGGGACTGCGGCGCGTCTTGCACGGCCCGCGCGGGAGACGCAACGGGCGACGCGCTCGATCGGCCTTTCGACGGCGCCTGCGCTGCGGGCGATGGCGCTTCGGCCGCGCCCTGCTCCCGGTCCGCCGCGGCGGCCGACCCGCTCGCCTCGGTCTCGATCAGCGCGATCAGGTCGCCCTGCGAGACCTTTCCGCCGCGGCTCACCTTGATCTCGCGCACGACGCCGGCGGCGGTGGACGGCACGTCCATCGTCGCCTTTTCCGTCTCGAGCGTGATCAGCGTCGCCTCCGCGGCGACGGCATCGCCCGGCTGCACCGCGACCTCGATGATCTCGACGTCCTTGAAGTCGCCGATGTCCGGGACGCGAACTTCGATCAGGCTGCCCATGGCGCCGCGCTCAGACCGTCACGGGATTCGGCTTATCGGGATCGATGCCGAAGCGCTCGATCGCCCCGGTGACCGTTGCGACGTCGAGCATGCCCTCGTCGGCGAGCGTCTTGAGCGCCGCGAGCGCGATCCAGCGCCGGTCCACCTCGAAGAAGCCGCGCAGCGCGGCACGCGAGTCGCTGCGGCCGTAGCCGTCGGTGCCGAGCACGTGGTAGCGGCCGGGCACCCACTGGCGGACCTGGTCGGGCACCGCGCGCATGTAGTCGGTGGCTGCGACGAAGGGACCGTTGCGCCCCTCGAGGCACTGGCGGACATACGGGGTGCGCGGCGGCTCGGCCGGGTGCAGCAGGTTCCAGCGTTCCGCATCGATCCCCTCGCGTCGCAGCTCGGAGAAGCTCGTCACGCTGAAGACGTCGGCCGGCACGCCGAACTCGTGCTCGAGAAGCTCGGCGGCGGCCAGCACCTCGCGCAGGATGGTGCCCGACCCGAGCAGGTTGACGCGCAGCTTGCCCCGCCCGCCAGTGCGCAACAGGTACATTCCCTTGAGGATGCCCTCCGCCGCGCCCTCCGGCATCGCCGGGTGGGCATAGTTCTCGTTCATGCAGGTGACGTAGTAGAAGACGTTCTCCTGCTCCGAGTACATGCGGCGCAACCCGTCCTGCACGATGACCGCGAGCTCGTACGCGTACGTCGGGTCGTAGGAGACGCAGTTCGGCACGGTCGTGGCGACGAGCTGGCTGTGCCCGTCCTGGTGCTGCAGTCCCTCGCCGGCGAGCGTGGTGCGCCCGGCGGTGCCTCCGATCAGGAAGCCGCGCGACTGCATGTCGCCGCCCGCCCAGATGAAGTCGCCGACGCGCTGGAAGCCGAACATCGAATAGAAGATGTAGAACGGCACCATGCCCACGCCGTAGTTGGCGTACGCCGTACCGGCGGCGATCCAGCTGCACAGCGCGCCGCCCTCGTTGATGCCCTCCTCGAGGATCTGGCCCTTCTTGTCCTCGCGGTAATAGAGCAGCTGGTCGGAGTCCTGCGGCGTATAGAGCTGTCCCATCGACGAGTAGATCCCGATCTGGCGGAACAGGCCCTCCATGCCGAAGGTGCGCGCCTCGTCGGGCACGATCGGCACGACGTGGGCGCCAATCGCCTTGTCCTTCAGGAGGATCGAGAGGATGCGCACCAGCGCCATGGTGCTCGAGATCTCGCGCTCGCCGGTGGACTCGAGCAGAGGCGCGAACGCCTCGAGGCCCGGCACCGCGAGCGTCGGTGAGCGCCTGCGCCGCTGCGGCAGGTGGCCGCCGAGCACGCGTCGGCGCTCCTGCAGGTACTCGAGTTCCTCGCTGCCCTCGGCGGGGCGGTAGTAGGGCACCTCGGCGATGTCGGCGTCCGAGACCGGGATGTTGAAGCGGTCGCGGAACTCCCTGAGTGCCGCGTCGTCGAGCTTCTTCTGCTGGTGGGTGATGTTGAGGCCCTCGCCCGCGCTGCCCATCCCGTAGCCCTTGACGGTCTTGGCGAGGATCACCGTCGGCTGCCCGCGGTGCTCGACAGCCGCCTGGTACGCGTTGAAGACCTTGTGAGGATCGTGTCCGCCGCGGTTCAGGCGCCAGATGTCGTCGTCCGATAGGTTGGCGACCATCTCCCTGAGCTCGGGGTACTTGCCGAAGAAGTGCTCGCGCGTGTACGCGCCGCCCTTCGCCTTGAAGTTCTGGTACTCGCCGTCCACGCACTCCATCATCAGCCGGCGCAGCAGGCCCCCCTCGTCGCGCGCGAGGAGCGCGTCCCAGCGCGAGCCCCAGATGAGCTTGATCACGTTCCAGCCGGCCCCGAGGAACGCCGCCTCGAGCTCCTGGATGATCTTGCCGTTGCCGCGCACCGGCCCGTCGAGCCGTTGCAGGTTGCAGTTGATCACGAAGATGAGGTTGTCGAGCTTCTCGCGCACCGGCATCGTGATCGCACCGAGCGACTCGGGCTCGTCCATCTCGCCGTCGCCGAGGAAGCACCAGACGTGGCGGTCGCTCGGCGGCACGATGCCGCGATGCTCGAGGTAGCGCTGAAAGCGCGCCTGGTAGATGGCCATCATCGGGCCGAGGCCCATCGAGACCGTCGGGAACTGCCAGAAGTCCGGCATCAGCCAGGGGTGCGGGTAGGACGACAGCCCGGGTCCGCTCACCTCCTCGCGGAAGTGCCTCAGGTTCTCCTCGGTGAGACGCCCCTCGAGGAAGGCGCGGGCGTAGATGCCGGGCGACGAATGTCCCTGGATGAACACCATGTCGCCCGGGTGTTCGTCGCCCGGCGCGTGCCAGAAGTGGTTGAAGCCGACCTCGTACAGCGTGGCCGCGGAGGCGTAGCTCGCGATGTGCCCGCCGTACTCCGAGCTCTGGCGGTTCGCCTGGACCACCATCGCCATGGCGTTCCAGCGTATGTAGGCCTTGATGCGCTTCTCGAGGGCGCGGTCACCCGGGTACTCGCGCTCCTGGGCCGTCGAGATCGTGTTGACGTAGGCGGTGTTGGGGCGGAACGGCAGGTAGGCGCCGGAGCGCCGCGTGTGATCGATGATCCGCTCGAGCAGGTAGTGCGCCCGCTCCGCGCCGTGCACGCGCAGCACGGAGTCGATCGACTCGAGCCACTCGCGCGTCTCGTCCGGATCGGCATCCTCGATCTTCGATGCTTCGAACATGTGCGATCCCGGCGTGACGTAATGAATTGACGGGCATGCCCTGCTAGCATGCCGACGCGCAATGATCCGCGCTGCCCCCCGGAGGGTCAAGGCGAGCCCGCATGCAGATCCTTCCACCTGAAAGCAAGATCGCCGTCCGCCGGCGCCGCGAACCGAGCAGCGAGACCGGAGTCGGCCGCTCGGACGCGACGGCCTTCGTCGTATCGAACGGCGATCCCGCCGCCGTGCTCGCCGCCCTGCCACACGCCGACCTGTGGAGGGCGCTATACGCGCGCGCGGACCGCCACTCGAAGGCGCCGCTGCTGGTGTCGCGACTGCCGAATTCGCGCCACACCCTCGCGGTCGTCGGTTTCCTGCCGGGCGGCGCGGGCGCTTTCGAGCGGCTCGAGGTCGCGGGGCGGATGATGCGCGAGCTCGTCAAGCCGGGCGTGGTGAGCCTGCAGTGCCACGCCGGGGGTTTCGACGCCGAGGACTCCGCTGCGGTGCTCGAGGCGCTCGCGAGCGCCGCACTGGCCGCCGCGGCGCCCATGCCGCAGCGCAAGTCGAAGCCGGCCCCGTCCGCCGAGCTGCGCACGATCGACGTGCACGGTGGCCGCCAGCGCGATCTCGACGTCGCCATCGCCATCTCAGCCGGCAACCACCTCGCACGCTGGCTCACCACCCTGCCGCCCAACGAGCTCGACTGCGTCGCCTACCGACTCGCCCTGCAACGCCTCGCGCGGCGCGAAGGCTGGTCGTACCGCTTCTACGACGAGCGCGCGCTCACGCGGCTCGGCGCCGGCGCCTTCCTCGCCGTGACGCGCGCCAACGTCCACCGCGGCGCCGGCATCGTGCGGCTCTCCTACCGTCCGGCCGGGGCACGTCGCGCGCGGCGCGTCGGGATCGTCGGCAAGGGCATCTGCTTCGACACCGGCGGCATCAACTTGAAGGCGCATAAGGGGATGTACCTGATGCACGGCGACATGCAGGGCAGCGCCGTGGCCGTCGGTACGCTGCTCGCGCTCGCGCGCAGCGGAGCCCCGCTCGAGATCGACTGCTGGCTCGCGCTCACCGAGAACCAGATCGGTCCGCGCGCCTACCGCCCGCAGGAGATCGTGCAGGCGATGAACGGCGTCACGATCCAGGTCGTGCACAGCGACGCCGAGGGCCGGATGGTGCTCGCCGACACGCTCGCGCTCGCCTCACGCAACAAGCCCTCGCTGCTGCTCGACTTCGCCACGCTCACGGGCGCCTGCGTTAATGCGATCACCGACCGCTACAGCGGCGCGTTCACCAACCGTCCCGGCCTCGAGGCGCCGCTGCAGGCCGCCGGTCGCGCGAGCGGCGAGCGCGTCTGGTGCTTCCCGATGGACGAGGACTTCGACGCCGAGCTCGAGAGCACGGTGGCGGACGTCCTGCAGTGCAGCGTGGAGTCGAAGGGCGATCACATCCTCGCCGCACGGTTCCTGGGCCGGTTCGTCCCCGCGGACCTCGCCTGGGCGCACATCGACCTCGCGGCGTCCGAACGCAAGGGTGGCCTGGCCCACGTGCCCACCGAGTTCACGGGCTTCGGCGTGCGCTTCGCGACGCAGCTGCTCGGCGACGGCACCCTCTTCGACCGACTGGAGTCGACACCGGAGCCCGGTACGTGACCACGCTCCGCCTGCGGCGCCCCGACGACTGGCACCTGCACCTGCGCGACGGCGCCCAGCTCGCCGCGGTGCTGCCGTTCACTGCGGCCCGCTTCGCCCGCGCGCTCGTGATGCCGAACCTGAAGCCGCCGATGACGACCAGCGCGGCGCTCGCCGACTACCGTGCGCGGATCCTCGGCGCGCTGCCGGCCGGCCTGAGCTTCGAGCCGCTGATGACGCTGTACCTCACCGACCGCACGCCGCCGGCGGAGATCGCGGCCGCCCGTGCGAGCGGCTTCGTGGTCGGCGCCAAGCTCTACCCGGCCGGCGCCACGACACACTCCGACGCCGGCGTCACCTCGATCGACAACGTGTGGGCGACGCTCGAGGCGATGGCCGAGCAGGGTCTCGTGCTGCAGGTGCACGGCGAGGTGACCGACTCCACAGTGGACGTGTTCGATCGCGAGCAGGCTTTCATCGACCGCGTGCTCGCGCGGATCGTCGAGCGCGTGCCCCGGCTCAGGGTCGTGTTCGAGCACGTCACGACCGCGGCGGCCGTCGAGTTCGTGCGCTCGGCGCGTCCCGGCGTGGCTGCGACGATGACGCCGCAGCACCTGCTCATGAACCGCAACGCGATGTTCGAGGGCGGCGTCCGGCCGCACCACTACTGCCTGCCCGTGCTGAAGCGCGAGCGCGATCGCGAGGCGCTGGTGGCGGCCGCGACGGGTGACGACCCGCGCTTCTTCCTCGGCACCGACAGCGCGCCGCACGCACGCCACGCGAAGGAGGCGGCCTGCGGCTGCGCCGGCGTCTTCTCCGCGCACGCGGGCCTCGAGCTCTACGCCGAGGTGTTCGAGGCCGCGGGCCGGCTCGATCGGCTCGAGGCCTTCGCGTCGGAGCGCGGCGCCGACTTCTACGGCGTGCCGCGCAACGAGGATCACGTTTCGCTCGAGCGTGCCGCCTGGAACGTGCCGCAGAGCTATCCCTTCGGCGGCGACGCGCTCGTGCCGCTGCGGGCGGGCGGCACGGTCGGCTGGCGGCTGGTGGGCGAGTGAACGCACCCTACGCCGTGCCGCGCATCGCCGACCGGTTCCGGGGCTTCCTGCCGGTGGCGGTGGACGTCGAGACGGGCGGCTTCCACGCATCGTCCGACGCGCTGCTCGAGCTCGCCGCCGTCATGATCGAGATGGGACCAGGCGGCGAGCTGCGCCCGGGCACGACGTTTCGCTACCACGTGCAGCCCTTCCACGGCTCGCGCATCGACCCGGCGTCGCTCGCGGTCAACGGCATCGACCCGCACCACCCGCTTCGTCCCGCCATGCCGGAGAAGGAAGCCCTGACCCAGCTGTTCCGCGAGGTGCGCAAGGCCGTGCGGGACACGGAATGCACGCGGGCGGTCCTGGTGGGCCACAACGCGTCGTTCGACCTCGGATTCCTCAACGCCGCGGTGGCCCGCACCGATATCAAGCGCAATCCGTTCCACCCGTTCTCGAGCTTCGACACCGCCACGCTCGGCGGCGTGGCGCTCGGCCAGACGGTGCTGTCGCGGGCCGTCGCCGCGGCCGGGCTCGCCTGGGACCCGGCGAGCGCGCACTCGGCCATCTACGATGCGGAGCGCACCGCTGCGCTGTTCTGCACGATCTGCAACCGGTTCCGATTCATGTACGAGGAAGCGCTCGAGCGAGCGCCCGGGCTCGAGCAGGACGACGAGCCGCGACCGCGGGAGGACTGACGACGCCTGCCGAGCTGCGACCGGCGGCCGCCGCCGCAACCTGGACGAGCGGCGCGGCCTCAGGCCTTGGCAGTGGCGCCGGCCTCGGTGAGCAACTGCTGCAGCTCGCCCTTCTGGTACATTTCGGTGAGGATGTCCGAACCGCCCAGCAGCTCGCCGTTCACGTACAGCTGCGGGTAGGTGGGCCAGTTGGAGTAGCGCTTGAGGGCCTCGCGCAGCTCCGGGTCCTCGAAGATGTTCACGTAGGCGAAGCTCGCCCCGCAGGCCTCGAGCGTGCGGACCGCGGCCGCGGAAAAGCCGCACTGCGGGAAGTCCGGCGTGCCCTTCATGTAGAGCACCACGGGATTCGACTTGAGCTGGTCCTGGATGCGCTGGTTGATGTCCACGTTGTTATCCCTCGGCCACGCTTGCCGCAGCCACTGAATCGCGCCGGTCGGCGGCGCGCACCTGTTCGATCCGTGCGATCACGGCCCATTGCTCGACGGGGCTCATCCTGCCCCAGCGGGCGATCTCGCTCACCGTGCGGCGGCACCCCTTGCAGCAGTTGCGCTCATCGAGCACGCAGACGTTGATGCAGGGAGAAGCTGGAGCCGATCGCGTCATTCGCCGCCTTGACCTTGCCCCGCCGGGCGTTGGATTATGGGGATGCTTGGCGCATTCTTCAAATTGCCCGCCACGTCTCCGCCCGCTCGCGAGCAACCCTGCCAGGCACTGCCGATTCCGCCCCGGGAGGTCCCCTGATGAATCCGCTGCTGACGGTTCGTGGCGCGATCACGACCGGATTCGTCGCGGCCGTCGTGCTGTCACTGCTGATCAGCCCGACCTCGTTCGGCGAGTTGAGCCTCGCCCGGTGGCTGCACATCGTCTCCGGCGTGCTCTGGATCGGGCTCCTCTACTACTTCAACCTCGTGCAGATCCCCGCGCTCGCCGCCGCCGCGGAGGACAAGGGCGGCCCGGGCGGCGCCGCGATCACCCGCTACGTCGCACCGCGCGCGCTCCTTTGGTTCCGCTGGGCCGCGCTCGCCACCTGGTTCACGGGGGCGTGGTACCTCGGCCGCTCGGGAAACTTCACCGGGGCCTTCACGCTCGGCCTCGGCGGTGACGGGGTGAACTACTACCAGCTCATCATCGGCATCGGCGCGTGGCTCGGCACCCTCATGCTGTTCAACGTCTGGGCACTGATCTGGCCGAGCCAGAAGAAGGTGCTCGGCCTCGTTCCCGCCAGCGACGAGGAAAAAGCCCGCGCCCGAAAGGTCGCGATGCTCGCCTCGCGGACCAATTTCGTGCTGTCCATCCCGATGCTGCTGTGTATGGGATCGGCCACGCACGGGCTGCCCCTCTGACGGACCGTCGCAACCCGATGAGCCGGATCGAACCGCCGACGGACCTCGCCGACCAGGTTGCCCGCGCACTCGCGGAGGACGTCGGCCGCGGCGACCTCACCGCGGCGCTGGTGCCCGAGGACCGGGCGGGCCGCGCCACCGTGATCACGCGCGAGCCCGCCGTGCTTTGCGGACGCCCCTGGGTCGATGAAGTTTTCCGCCAGCTCGATCCGTCCGTCCGCATCGCCTGGGACGCGGAGGAAGGTGCGGAGGTGGAGTCGGGCCAGCGGCTCTGCCGCCTCGAAGGCCCGGCGCGTTCCCTGCTGACCGGCGAGCGCACGGCGCTCAACTTCCTGCAGACCCTTTCGGGCACCGCCACGGCCACGCGCCGCTACGTGGCGCTGGTCGCGGGCCTCCCCTGCCGAATCCTCGACACGCGAAAGACCCTGCCCGGGCTGCGCCGCGCCCAGAAGTACGCGGTGCGCTGCGCGGGCGGCAGCAACCACCGCATGGGTCTCTACGACGGCATCCTCGTCAAGGAGAACCACATCATGGCCGCCGGCTCGATCGCGGCCGCGGTCACCGCCGCGCGTGCCGCCGGGGCACGCGTCCCCGTCGAGGTCGAGGTCGAGACGCTCGACGAACTGCGCCAGGCACTCGACGCCGGCGCCGACATGGCCCTGCTCGATGAGTTCACGCTCGAGGACCTGCGCGCGGCGGTAGCGATGAACCGCGCCCATCCGCGCGGCCCGATGCAGCTCGAGGCCTCGGGGAACGTGACGCTGGAGACGCTGCGCCCGATCGCGGAGACCGGCGTCGATTTCGTCTCGATCGGGTCGCTCACCAAGCACCTGCGGGCGGTGGATCTGTCGATGCGGTTCGAGTTCGACGCGCCTCGCGTGTGAGCAGCGCGCGGCGAGTGCCGTCCGAATCAGTGCGGAGACACCGGCGTGCGTGTCTGGCGTCTGTTCAGGGTTCGCAGAGGCCCGCATTTCGAGCGGGCCGGCGCGAACGCGGAATCCTCGCGAGCTACCGACGTCAGCCCGTGCTCGCGATCTTGGAAATGCGCTGCGGCGAGGCGATCCCGTAGCCCTGCGCGTAGTCCACGCCGAGGTTTCGGAGCATGTTGATGATCTCGGCGTTCTCGGCGAACTCCGCGATGGTCAGCTTGCCCGTCAGGTGCCCGATCTCGTTGATCGAGCGGACCATCTCGCGGTCGATGGGGTCGTGGAGGATTTCCTTCACGAAGCTGCCGTCGATCTTGAGGAAGTCCACCGGGAAGTGCTTGAGGTAGCCGAACGACGACAGGCCCGTGCCGAAATCGTCGAGCGCGAAGCGGCAGCCGAGCTCCTTCAGCGCCGCGATGAAGCGGTTCGCCTGGGCGAAGCTCGCGATCGCGGCGGTCTCGGTGATCTCGAAGCAGATCTTCGACGCGTCGATGCCGCTGCGGTGGAACTGGTCGATGACGAACGGCAGGAACTTGTCGTCGCCGAGGCTCTGGCCGGAGAGGTTGATCGAGCACATCGCGAGCCGCTCGCGCTCATCGGCCTCGGACACCAGCCAGCGCAACGCGTTCTCGATCACCCAGCGGTCGATCGCGGGCGTGAGCCCGTAACGCTCGGCCGCGGCGATGAAGTTGTCCGGCGAAACGATCTTGCCGGCCTCGTCCCGCATGCGCAGCAGCAGCTCGAAGTGCGCGCCCGGGTCGGCCTTCTGCAGCGGCTGGATCGTCATGCGGTACAGGTCGAAGCGCGACTCCTCGAGTGCGTTGTTGATGCGCGCGGCCCACTGCATCTCGCGGCGGCGGCGCATGAGGTCGATGTCGTTTTCCTGGAAGCTGTAGACGCGGTTGCGTCCGGCCTCCTTGGCCGCGGCGCAGGCGCTGTCGGCGGCCGACAACAGCGCCGCGACGTCCTCGCTGTCGCCGGTGATCGGCACCACGCCCACACTGCAGCCGAGGCGGAAGGTGCGCTCCTCCCAGACGAACTTGTAGTTGCGAATGGTCTCGCGCAGCTGGTCCGCCATGCGCAGCGCCTCGTCAAGCGAGCAGCTCTCGAGCAGCACGCCGAACTCGTCGCCGCCGAGCCGCGCGAGCGTGTCGCGCCAGCGGATCTTGGTCTTGAGGAGCGCGCCCACCTGGCCGAGCAGCGCGTCGCCGGCGCTGTGGCCGCAGGTGTCGTTGATGATCTTGAACTGGTCCACGTCCACGTGGCACAGGGCGTAGGAGGTCTCGCGCGCCCGCGCACTCCGAAGCGACCGCTCGAGCCGCAACTCGAACTCGCGCCGGTTCACGAGCCCCGTCAGGATGTCGTGACTCGCGTGGTAGGAGAGCTTGCGATTGAGCTCGCGGCTCTCGCTCACGTCGTGGAACACCAGCACGCCACCCGACACGGCACCCGAGCCGTCGCGGATCGGCGATGCGGTGCTCTCGATGTACATCTCGTTGCCGTCGCGCTTGATGAGGAGCGTCGGCCGCACCGACTTGATCGCGCGGCTGCGCCGGATCGCGACCGACAGCGGGTTCTCGAGCGGCTCGCAGGTCTCCTCGTGGAAGCCGCGGAAGATGTCGTCGATGGGTCGTCCCTGCGCCTCCTCGAAGCGCCAGCCCGTCAGTTCCTCGGCGACGGGATTGAGGTACTCGATGACGAGCTTGGCATCCGTGGTGATCACGCCGTCGCCGATCGACTGCAGGGTGATCTGCGCGCTCTCCTTCTCCTTGAAGAGCGCGTCCTCGTAGAGCTTGCGCTCGGTGACGTCGAGCTCGACGCCCACCAGCCGACGCAGCCGGCCGCTCGAGTCCACGCGGGCCTTGGCACGGCTCACCACCCAGCGCCACTCGCCGTTGGTGTGGCGCATGCGGTGCACGCTCTCGAACATTGGCGTCTTGCCCGCGATGTGGTCGCGGATCGCAGCCTGCACGCGCGCCATGTCGTCGCGGTGCACGAGCCGCCGCCAGTCGGGCGAGACGTGGGGGTCGTGCTCGTCGTAGCCGAACATCTTGCGCCAGCGGGGCGAGAACCAGACGGTGTTGTTCTCGACGTCGAAGTCCCACATGCCGTCGTTGGCGCCGGGCAGCGAAAGATCGTTGCGCTCCTCGAGCCGGCCGAGGTGGCGCTGCACGCGCAGCCGCTCGAGGCCGGTCGCGAAGCTCGAGCCGACCAGCTTGAGCAGCAGGTGCAGGTTGGCGTCCCACCCGTCGCGCGGCTGCGACGAGCACAGCGCCATGAAGCCGTGCACGCGGCCGTTCAGGGCGAAGCCGCAGACGAGCAGCGAGCGGACGCCGAGCTCGGCGAAGCGGGCGCAGTCCACCGCGAGGTCGCGCCGCGGCGCGTGCGTGTCGCGGATCTCGAGGATGCGCAGGTGACCGAGGCCGCTCGCAAGGACGGGCAACCGCTCCAGCGATTCGCCCTTCATGACCTGCGGGTCGAACGGCGCGAGCAGCCCCGTAGCGCTGGCGACGCGCTCGATGGACTCGCGCGCGGCGTCGTAGAGGACGATGCAGATCGCATCGACGTCGATGGCGTCGCGCAGCGCGTCGAGGTTGCGCTTGATGCAGCTATCGCCGCCTTCGCTCGTCAGCGCCTGGAAGTCCACCGCGACCTTGGTCGCGAGCACGTCGAGTCCGACACCCGAGTGCGGACCACTCCCGAAAACGACGAGGGTCGAGAGGAGGTCGGCACCGTCCTGCTCTCTGCCACCCTCGGGTAGGGAAATGACCATCGCTTGCTGAGGACCCCGGCCGGATTACGATCAGTCTGTCAGTCCGGTGCGCCGCACAACGGAACTGCCGCACAGTTCTCTAATGCTTACCGGCCAGTCGTTTGTACCGCATTCTGTCACAGGGATCGAGAATTTCAAGCTAACCCCCTGTATTGGAACGCACCTCGAGCGGCAGGTAGAGAATGGCACGCGAGCGATCGCCGCGCTCGACGCAGGCGGCATCGGGCGCGCCGGACACCAGTGACCACTCAGCGCGATTGGCGCGCCCGAGTTCCACCGTCCGTGCCGTTCTGAAGCAGGCCTCGCGCGCCTCCCGCTCAACGAGCAGCGCCCGGCCCGGTCGAGCGACGAGCCACGCGGCTGCGTCGGCCGCTTCGACCGGCCGTTCCCGCCATCGCGCATGACCGAAGTTGACGCTGGGACGCCGCAGCTGCAGCAGGTGCTGCTCGCGGAAGCCCACGATGCCGAGCTCGGCCACGCCGCGGCTGGCCTCCTCCAGCTTCGCGACAAACGTCCGCCCCGAGCGCAACGCGTCCATCCGCGGATAGATGATGAGCCCAATCGTCATCAGCACGGCAGCCAGCGCCCCCGCATAGGCGAGCCAGCCGTCGCGCACCCGCAGCCACGCCACCGGCAGGGCGGCCGCGACGGCGGCGACCGAGAGCGGCAGCACGGGATGAATCGCGAAGTCGCGCAGCACGCGCCCGGCTGCGTCCTCATCGATGGCGAAATACAGCGCACCGGCCGCGGCGAGCGCGAGCAGCGCCACCGCCAGGCCGAAGGCGATCCGACGCGGCCCGCGCGCCTGCAGCAGCTCGGGCAGCCAAGGCGCCGCGGCCATCGCGAGCGCCGGCACGGCAGGCAGCACGTAGACCCCGCGCTTGCCCGAGCTCGCACTGAAGAACACCACCACGATCACCACCCAGACGAGCAGCACGGCAACGAAGGTATCGCGGTCGCGCAGTGCAGCGCGCCAGCGCGGCCACAACCACGGCGTGAGCGCCACGAGCGGCAGCCACAGCACCGGGATCACGTGCGTGAGGTAGTGCCACGGCGGCTCGTGGTGGTGCCAGGCACCGGCGTAGCGCGTCACCGTCTGCTCGAACAGGATCTCGTTGCGATAGGCGAGCAGCTCCCCGCCTGCGGCGGTAGCGAGCATCATCGGCACGAACCACAGGCCGATCGCGAAGAGCATCGCCGCCGCACCCGGCACCCACAGGCCACCGACCCCCGAGACCGGCGCCGGCCAGCCGCGGCGAGCCAGCACGACGAACGGCAGCAGCACGAGCAGCGGCAGGAAGCCCACGCCCTTCGTGATCACGCCCAGGCCGGCCGCAGCCCACCCGGTGACGAACCAGCCCGGCGCCGGCCCGAGCAGCAAGTGCCGCAGCAGGCCATAGAGACTGAGTGTCGTGAGGAAGCACAGCACGCCGTCGATCTGCGCCTGGCGCGCCTGCCATGTGAACTGGTAGGTGACCAGCAGCACGAACGCACCCGCCAGCGCCACCTCGCGGCCGCGGGCGCGGCGCAGCAGGTCGTACACCAGCAGCACGGTGCCGACGCCGGCCAGCAGCGACGGCAGCAGAAAACCGAGCCGCAGCGATCCGGTCAGCGCCATGGCCGAGGCCAGCAGCCAGAAGTAGAACGGCGGCTTGTCGGCGTACAGATCGCCGCCTACGCGCGGAATGAGCCAGTCGCCGCTGCGCAGCATGTCCTGCGCGATCAGTGCGAAGCGCGGCTCGTCGGCCGGCCACGGGTCGCGCAGGCCAAACCCCGCGCCCATCAGCAGCACGGCGAGAGCCACGAGCCCGACCACGTCGAGCAGCACGTCGCGCGTCGAGGCCCGCCCCGGCCGCAGCCACCGCTCGAGCACGGAGGGCGCTGCGGCGCCCGCGTCGCTCACTCAGGATTCCTCGTCCGTGGGGATCCGGGGCGAGGCGCGGCGGATCAGCCACATCATGCCGAACAGGTCGACGATGCCGACCCAGAGCCTGTTGTGGAGCCCGTACTTGGATTTGCCGCGAGTCCGCTCGCGGTGGTTGACCGGCACTGACAGGACCTCGTAGCCCTCGCGCTGGAACAGCGCCGGCATGAAGCGGTGCATGTGATCGAAGCGCGGCATGTCGAGGAACACCGCACGATCGAACACCTTGATGCCGCAGCCGGTGTCGGGCGTGCCGTCACGGAGCAGCGAGCCGCGCACGCCGTTCGCGACCCGCGAGGACAGTCGTCTCAGCCACGTGTCGCGACGCGTGGTACGGTTGCCCATGACCAGCCGCAGGCGCGATCTGCCCTCGCCACGCGCCGCGTCGAGCAGCTTCGGGATGTCGGCCGGGTCGTTCTGCCCGTCGCCGTCGAGCGTCGCGATCCAGGGGGCGCGCGCGGCGCGCACGCCGGTTGCGATGGCGGCACTCTGGCCGGAACGCACCGAGTGACGGATGAGGCGGATCTGCGGCATGCCGTCCTCGCGGGCCGAGCGCACGGCCGGGCCCGTGCGGTCGGTGCTGCCGTCGTCCACGAAGATCGTCTCGAAGCGGTAGCGGCCGGCGAGCGCGACGAGGATCTCCCGCGCCAGCGGCAGGACGTTGTCCTGCTCGTTGCACACCGGGATGACCACCGACACCTGCAGGTCCGGTGCGGGCACGCTGTCTGGCGACGATGTCAAGGTGGGGGCTCGGCTGCGAGGGCGTTAGTATAGTCGGCGGATGAGCGATCCCTCCACGCCGCCCGGGCAACCGCCGCGCAACACCCTCTACCGCAAGGTGACCCGCGGCAATCGACGCCTGACCCGCGGCCGAATGCTGCTCTACCGCGTCGCCGTGGCGATCGCCTGGTGGCTCGGGCGCTTCATCTGGTCCACCTGTCGCGTCCACCGCACGCTCGGGCTCGAGGCGGCGCGCGCGGCCGTGCGCGAGTCCCGCGCCGTGATTCCGGTGTACTGGCACCAGCACCTGCTGTTCGGCGTGCGGGCCCTGCTCGACCTCCAGCCGGACGGGCTCAAGGCCGGCTTCCTGATCAGTCCGTCGGTGGATGGCACGGCGCCGGCCATGCTCGTGGAGCGCATTGGTGGCCACGTGATCCGCGGCTCGTCCACCACCACCGGTGCGCGGGCGCTGCGGGATTTCTACGAGACGATCGTCAAGCAGCAAGTCTCCCCCGCGATCACGCCCGACGGGCCGCGCGGACCGGTACACGAGTTCAAGCCCGGCCCGGTGCTGCTCGCGCAGCTGAGCGGCAAGCCGATCCTGCCGATCAGCATCGCGGCCTCGCCCTGCATCCGCTTCCGGACCTGGGACCGCTTCGAGCTGCCGCTGCCCTTCAGTCGCATCGTGATCGCCTATGGCGAGCCCGTGAAGATTCCGCGAGGCGTCGATGCCGAGCGGCTCGCCCGACTGCAGGTCGAGATGGCCGCGAGGCTGCAGGAGCTGCAAGCGCAGGCGCGCGCCGCGCTCGCAAGCGACGCCTGATCCGGGCGTCTCGAGGTCCCGCAGCCGCGACATCGACGGCGGCACCGCGCGACCGGACCCGCGCGGTCCGCCTCAGCCAGCAGCTCGCGAGACCGGCGGCGGCCAGCGAACCGTGACCTCCTCGAGGGTCAGCTGCGCCACCACCACCGGAGTCGCGAGGCAGGCCACGCAGCCTTCTGCGAGCTCGAGCGGACGCAGGTGGATCACCGCGCCCGCGAGTATCGCGAGGGACTGGTCCTGCGAAAGTCGCACCTCGCTTGCCGCGCGCAGTCCGGCGCCGACCGACTTGAGCGACGCCTCCGTCGCCGTCCACTGCCCGAGCGAGCGCGCTGCCGGGCCGCGGGCATCGTTGCCGGCCGGCACCTCCTCGACGTCGAGGCCCACCTCGGCATCCGCGCAGAGCGCCACGGCGACGCGGCGGCCGGAGTGAGACACGCTGAATGACGGCCCGCCTGCAAGCGACGGCTTGCCACCCTGCGGGAAGCGCAATTGTGCGACGTCGACCGGCCTGCCCCGCAGCCGGCCCGCACCGGCGAGCACCAGCGCAGTGCCGGCGAGGCTCGCGAGGCATGCGGCGGCATCGCGGCGCTCGAGTTCGAGACGCCGGCCGTACGGCAGCTGCGCCAGCAGTGCCGCCGCGGGGCCTGCAGCAATTTCGCCGGGCAGCGCTGCGTGAAGGATCAGCACGTCGGTCATCCCACGGGATTGTCCGCTCAGGTCCCGGCGCCCGCCAGCCGCCCGGCGTGACCGGCACCCGGCCATCTGGGAGAATCGCGGGCGCTTCGCTGCCCGCCACCAGCGGCCCCGCAGCGCGTCCCACCTGAAACCGCGGGCCCCAAGTCCATGATCCAGTACCAGACCCTTCCCGAGATGCTCGACCACCGCAGCCGCGGCCCGCTCGCCATCGGCTACCTGGAGGGCGAGAACGCGAAGAAGATGCTGCCGCTTGCCAGCCTGCGCCGGCGCGCACTCGGGATCCTGCATCACCTGCAGCGCACCGGGGCGCAGCCGGGCGACCTGCTCATCCTGCACGTGGCGGGCAACGAGCAGTTCCTCGACGCGTACTGGGCGTGCCTCTACGGCGGCATCGTGCCGGTTCCCGTGGCCGTGGGCATCAGCGACGAGCACAAGCACAAGTTGCTGCGTATCGCGCGGCAGCTGGGCGATCCGCTGCTCTACACGGATCGGAAGCTGCGCGACCGGCTCGCTGCATTCGCCGCCGAGCAGGGCGAGGGCTCGACGTGGGCGTCCCTCAAACGCCGCACGTTCCTCATCGACCAGCTCGACGACATCTCCCGCGAGGGCACGCCGGCGCGAGTCGCGCCGGAGCAGACCGCCTTCATCCAGTTCTCCTCGGGCTCGACCAGCGATCCCAAGGGCGTGGTGCTCACCCACGCCAACCTGCTCGCCAACATGGACGGCGTGACCCGGGCGATCGGCCTCAACGAGCGTGACGTCACCCTCAGCTGGATGCCGCTCACCCACGACATGGGCTTGATCGGCTTTCACCTCATGGTCACATACGCCGGTTCGCAGCAGTACCTGATGCCCACCGACCTGTTCGTGCGACGCGCACTCCTGTGGATGAAGTTCGCGGCAGCCAGGCGCGTCACGATCACCTGCTCGCCGAACTTCGGCTACCGGCACTTCCTGCGCACCCTCGGTGACAAGACGCTCGACGGCGTTGACCTCTCCTGCGTGCGCCTGATCTTCAACGGCGCGGAGCCGATCTCGGTGGAACTGGTCGAGGAGTTCCTGGACCGCATGGCGCCCTACGGACTGAGGCGCAACGCGATGTTCCCCGTCTACGGCCTCGCGGAAGCGTCGCTGGCCGTGAGCTTTCCCGCGCCCGGTTCGGGGCACCGCTACCTGACCGTCGATCGCCGCTCGATGGGCCTGGGCTCGCCGGTGCGGCTGGTGGCTGCCGACGACCCGAGCGCACTCAAGCTCATGTGCGAGGGCCGGCCGATTCCCTACACGCGCGTGAAGCTGGTCGACGATGCGGGCGTCGAGGTTGCGCCAGGCCACGTCGGTCACGTGCTGATCCAGGGCGAGAACGTCACGCGCGGCTACTTCCGCAACCCGGATGCAAACGCCGCGGCGATCGACGCCGAGGGCTGGTTGCGCACCGGCGATCTCGGGCTCTGGCACGAGGGCGAGATCTACATCACCGGTCGTTCGAAGGAGATCCTGTTCGTCAACGGCCAGAACTACTACCCGCACGACCTCGAGGCGGTTCTGCAGGGAAAGCCGGGGCTCGAGCTCGGCAAGGTCGCGGCCGCCGGCGTGCGCCCGCCACAGGGCGCCAGCGACGAGCTCGTGCTGTTCATCTTGCACCGTGGCGAAATGTCGGAGTTCGTTCCGGTCGCGGCGCGTGCCGTCCACCTCGTGAACGAGCACGCGGGCGTCGAGGTGGCGCGCGTCGTGCCAGTGGGCCGGATTCCGAAGACGACCAGCGGCAAGCTGCAGCGCACGGCACTCGCCAAGGCCTACGAGGACGGCGAGTTCGCCGCCGAACTCGCGGCCTTCGACGCAGCCTGGTCGGCCGCGCACGACCACGGTCGCGCGGCCGCCGGCCAGATCGAGCGCCAGCTCAAGGCGATCGTGGACGACGTCCTGGCGGGCAAGCACGTCGACGTGGACGAGAACCTGTTCGAAATCGGCGCGAGCTCGCTGTCGCTGATCCAGATCCACGAGAAGATCGACGAGCTCTACCCCGGGGTCGTGGACCTCACCGAGCTGTTCGACTTCCCGACGGTGAGCGAGCTCGCGAGGCACCTCGAGCAGAAGCTGGCCGGCGCCTGAGGCCGGCCGCCGGGGCGCAGCCTGCCGGCGCCGCGGCGCACGGGCAGCGTCCTCAGGTGGGCTCGCGCGTGAGCTTCCAGCGCCGGTGTGACCACCACCAGCCGGCGGGGTCCTCGCGTATCCAGGCCTCCAGCGCCCGGGCGTAGCGGTCGGTGATCTCCCCGTGCGGCAGCCGCTCGCCGGGCGCATTGAGCGCCTCGAACCCGAACTCGTAACGGCCGCGCCCCAGTCGCCGCATGCGTCCGAGGAGCACCTGGCCGCGCAGCGCCCGCCCGAGCAGTTCGGGCCCCATGTAGAAGGCGGTGTCCTGTCGAAGGAATCGCGTCCAGTGCTTCTCCGGGCTGGTGGTCGGCGCCTGGTCCGCGATGAGGCCGATTGCGGCCACGTCGCGGCTGCGCGCGAGTTCCTTGAGCACCGTCTTCGCCGGCACCAGCCTTGCGCCGAAGCGCGAACGCACGCGGCGGAACCACGCGTCCACGCTCGGGTTGCGGATCGGCTTGTACAGGCCCACGAACCGCCCCCCGAACTCGAGCGCCATGCGCTGCAGGGCCCACTCCGCGTTGCAGTGGTGCGCCCCGACGAGAATGAGCGGTCGTCCCGGCGGCGCATGGGCGAGCGCCTCCGGGTTCGTCAGCACGACCCGCGCGCGCATCTGCGCGGCGTCGAGGCGCGGCGTGTAGAGCAGCTCGGCCAGGGCCTCGCCCTGCCGCCGCGCGAACTCACGCTCGATCGCCTGCAGTCTCACCGTCGATTCCCCGGGAAACGAGCGCTCGAGATTCCCGCGGATCACGTCGTGTCGCAGCCGGAAGAAACGGAACGCGATCCAGGCTGCGGCACCGGCCAGACCGTACAGCACGCGCAGCGGCCAGGGTTCCGCGACGTCAGTCATGGCGCGGCTTCGTGCGCTTCCAGCGGTTGTAGGCCCAGAAGTACTGGGCGGGGTGCTCGCAGATCTGCCGCTCCAGGGTGCGCACGTACGCGGTGAGAATCTGTTCGGCGTCGAGCCGCTGCCCCGGGGCCGCCAGCGGCACGAAGCGGGCGACGTAGCGTCCCCGGCCGTCCGGCCGCATCGCGATGAACACGGGCTCGAAGCCGAGACGCGCACCGATCCAGCCCGGGCCTTGGAAGAACGCGGTGGGCTGGCCGAAGAACGGCAGCCAGACCTGGTTCTCGCTCCGGGCCGGTGGCGACTGGTCGGCCAGCATCGCGATCAGCCGCACCTGACGGCGCCGCGCGACGAGGTACCTGCCGATCTCCTTGGCGGGAACCATGATGGCCCCGAAGCGACTGCGCATCCCGAGCACGCGGCGGTCCGCCCCGGCACGCGAGATCGGCTTGTACGGCACGACGACCGGCTCGCCGAAGCGTCGGGAAACCTCGAGCAGCAGCCATTCCCAGTTGCAGTGGTGCCCCGCGACGATGAGCACACGGCGTCCGCTGCCGAGGGCCTCACGGACGATCGCATCGTCCTCGAAGCGCAGCCGCTGCTCGAACTCGGTGGGCGTCATGCGGGCGGAGTGCACGAATTCCGCCACCAGGCGGCCGAGGCCAGAGTAGAACTCGCGCGCGATGGCGCGGCGCTCCGCGGGGTCGCGATCCGCGAGGCAGCGTGCCAGGCCGTCGGTGACCAGGCGCCGACGCCACCCGACGACGCGCAGGATCCAAGCCAGCGTGCCGCAGAGCGCATACAGAAGCGGCAACGGCAGCAGTGACGCCAGTCTCAGCATCGCGCCAGGCCCGGGACGATGGCGGCGCGGACCGCGAGCTTGGGAGTGGTGCCGGAGGAGGGACTCGAACCCCCGACCCGCGCATTACGAATGCGCTGCTCTACCAGCTGAGCTACTCCGGCACGAGGGGCGCGCAGTATACGGACTCGAACCCGGGTCGTGAAGTTCAAGCCTTGCGGCGCACGCGGATCACGACGTCCACGCTCTCGATTTCCGTACCGGCCGGCAGCTCGGGCAGCCGCGCGAACGACAGGTCCTCGGGGCGGATATCGGTCATCTCGCCGGTGTCCACGTTCTGGAAATGATGGTGCGGCACCATCGTCGAGTCGTACACGCAGCGCTGCGGGTCGGCGTGGATCTCGCGGGCCAGTCCCTCGGCGACGAACAGGTTCAGCGTGTTGTAGACCGTCGCCTTGGAGACACGGCTGTCGGCCTGGCGCAGGCAGCCGAGGATCTGCTCGGCGGTCATGTGGCGTGGCGCAATGAGCAGGAGCTCGGCCACCTTGATCCGCTGCGAGGTCGGACGGATTCCGTGCTGCTCGAGGACCAGCCGCGCGCGCGCGGCCGTCTCGAGCGGGCTGGCGATTGAGGTTGACATGAGGGTGAATTATACGGCCGCGCGTCCGGCCGGCCACCGTTTCCGCGCGAACCCGGCAGTAATGCGCGCTGACGCGGGGCCGCGGGCGCCCTACCCTCACCATCCCAGGGATCCGAACGGGAGCGTGCCATGGACCGGCACCGGGGTTTCACCCTCGCGGAACTCGTCTTCACGCTGGCCATCGTGGCAGGGCTGCTCGGCTGGGGGTTGCCGGCGTTTCGCGACGTGCACCGCAACGCTGAGCGCACCCGCGAGGTGAACCAGCTGGTGCACGCGGTGCATTACGCCCGCAGCGAGGCCATCAAGCGCAACGGCGTAGTGAGCCTGTGCCCGAGCACGGACGGGGAGCAGTGCGCCCCGGCGGGAACCCCCTGGCATCAGGGCTGGATCGCCTTCGTGAATGGCGACCGGGACTCCCCCGCCGAGCGCGACCCCGGCGAGGAGATCCTGCAGGTGTTCGCCCCCTGGTTGTCGGGCTCGGTACTGGCCAATCGCGACACGCTGTCTTTCCGGCCGTTCGGCCAGATGGGCGTGACCGCCAGCTTCACCTTCTGCGACGACCGCGGCGCAACGGCCGCACGCGCCGTGATCATCAGCCAGACCGGCCGGCCACGCGTGTCGCAGCTCGACGCCTCGGGGGGGCCGCTGACGTGCGCGTAGGCGGGTTCACGCTGGTCGAGGTGCTGGTCGCGCTGGTCGTCCTGGCGGTCGGGATGCTGGGCATGGCCCTGCTGCTGCATGCGGGCCTGCAGGGCAGCCGCACCGCGCTCGAGCACGCGCAGGCCGTCAACCTCGCGGCCGACATGGCCGAGCGCATGCGTGCGAACCGGTCCGCAGTCGCTGCCTACGACACTTCAGACGGCACACCGGATCCGCGGCTCGACGCCGCCTGCGAGGACGCGGCCGGTCCCTGCACGCCGGACGCCATGGCCGGCAACGACCTGCGGCGCTGGCTCGACGCCGTCGCGGCCGCGCTCCCGGAGGGACAGGGCGAGGTCGCGGTCGAGGCCGTCGCGGCGGCCGTGCATCGCGGCACAGTCACGGTTCGCTGGGCACGGACGGGGACCGCAACGCCCGCGACCTACACGCTGATGGTGGAACCGTGATTGCCGGGGCCCATGGGTCGTCACCCGCTCGCCTCCTCGCTCGCCAGCGTCATCGCCGCGGCGTGAGCCTCGTCGAGCTGCTCGTGGCGATGACCCTCGGCCTCGGCCTGCTGGGCGCGGCGTTGACGGTCTACCTCAAGGCACGCGATGTGCACACGACCCTCGAGACCACGGCCCGGCTGCAGGAGGTCGCGCAGTACGCGCTCGGCCTCATCGAGAGCGACGTGCGTATGGGCGGCTACCTCGGCCTGACGAGTCGCCCGGAGCTGGTGAGCAACCTCGACGGGGCGCTCACCGACGCGTCCGGCAGCCCCGTCGCGCTGCGCGGTTGCGCGGAGCGTTGGGCAACGAGTCTTGCCCAGCCGCTGAGCGGCTGGGACCAGTCGGGAGGAGCCTGGCCGCTCGAGGCGCCCTGCCGGCCGAACGGGCGATGGAGAGATTCGACCGACGGCCTCATCGTGCGACGGGCCAGCGCCGAGAGGATCGAGCAGACGGCCGCAGGCCTCAGGGCCTATCACCGCCACGCGCTGATCGCGAGCAGCCCTGCGGAGGCGCGGGTCTTCGTCGGCGATGCGGACGGCAGCATCCCGGCGGAGTTTGCGCAGGTCGACCCGGCCGACGCACCGCCGCAGGCGGACACGCGTCGGCTGCTGGTGCACGCCTACTACGTCAGCGCCGACTCGTCGGTTGCGGCGGGCTATCCGTCGCTGCGCCGCAAGCGACTGGTGTCCGGACCGGCCGTTCAGGACGAGGAAATCATGCCTGGCGTGGAAGACCTGCAGGTGCAGTACGGGGTGGACGCGGACGGCGACGGCAGCACCGATCGATACGTCGAGGCCGATGCCCTCGCGGCGGACACCGCGGTCCTCGCAGCGCGCATCTGGCTGCGCGTGCGGGCCAGCGAGCGCGACCCCGCCTGGGACGACGCGACGCACTACGCGTACGCGAACCAGGACGAGCGCATCCCCGGCGCCGAGCGTGCGTTCCGCCGCGTGGTCGTGAGCCGGACGGTTCACCTCAGGAACGCGCGCGGCACATGAAGGGCATGCTCCAGCGAGGAGGCAGGGTACGCGCCAGCGGTCGGCAGCGCGGGGTCGTGCTCGTCGTGGCACTGCTCCTGCTGCTGGTGCTGACGATCCTGGGGACCGCCGGCCTCGTGACCGCCACGCTCGAGCTTCGACTGGCGGGCAGCGTCGATCACCACGCGCGCGCCTTCGCCGCGGCCGAGCACGCGATCGAGCAGGCCGTGCTCACCGCGGACCTCGGCACCTCGAGCAGCCTCGCCGCACCCGTCAAGCCTGGCTGCCGCGCGGCCTGCACGACGCCGATCACCGGCGACCCGTTCGACTACTCGCTCTACTACGACGCGAGCGCGAGCGACACGCTGGCACCGGACGGAGGTCACTCGCTCGGCGCCGGGCTGCAGGCGCACCACTTCGTCGTCGAAGCCACGGGCGAGTCCGGCCCGGGCGCTCGAGCCGATCACACCCAGGGCTTCTACGTACTCGGGCCCGCAGGACCCTGACGGGCCGCCGTTCGGAGGGAACGACCCATGCGCCAAGGATTGCCACGCAAGCTCCGTCACGCTCCGGCATGCGGGCGAACTGCGCCGTGGATCGTCGCGCAGTCGCGCGCCGTTGCCGGGGCAGTGATCGTCACCGCCGCACTGGCAACGGGAGTCCCTGCCGCGGCGGACGACACCGAGGTGTTCTTCGCCGGCGCGCCCGCGGGCGACGTCGCGGCGGCGAACGTCCTGCTCGTGCTGCCCACCGGCCGGACGATGGGCTGCGCGATCGGCACGACCGTGCCGTGCGAGATGGCCATCGAGGACGGCAGCAGCCGCATGGACGTGATGAAGGCCGCACTCGTGCGGGCGCTCGATCAGCTCGCCGACGCGGACGTAAACGTCGGTCTCATGCGCAGCAACAACAACGGACGCGACGACGCGCCCGCCGGCGGCGGGTTCATCGGACAGCACGTTGCGCCGATCACGCGCGAGCGGCGCGACGAACTCGCACGCTGGATCTGCCCCTTCGGCATGGACCGGCGCGATTGCCATGCGGTGATCCCGGACAGCGGCGACGCGTCGGCGGGCCAGCTCATGCTGGCCCCGTCGAATCACCCCGGTTTCTGCACGGTGGACGGCGCCGGAGTGCGCGATTGCCGCGACCGGCTGGGGCCGGGCCGACAGGCGCTCGCCGAGTTGCTGTTCGAGGCGAACCGCTATTTCGCGGAACGCAGTCCGGCCTGGGGCGCAAGCTCGACGATCGGCCCGGGATATTCGTTCCCCGGCCACGGGCACGATCCGTCGTCGATCTGGGGCCCGGCGACCCTCGCCGCCGCGGACTGCCGGGAGGCCGGTCCGCTGTGTCGCTACCGCAGTCCGGCCGGCGACTGCCAGCGCAACGTGCTCGTGATCCTCTCGGACGGCGTGCTGGCCGAGGACCGCGGCAACGATGCGGGCGCGGCCTCGATTGCGAACTCGGCAGGCGACCCCGCTCCCTACGGCCGGTGGTTCAGGAGCTATCGCGATCCGCGCGGACTGACGGCAGGACCCGACCGTCACGGCTGCAGCATCAATGCCGGCGTCGACTACCGCGTGGTCGATCCCGTCACGGGCGAGGTCTCCAGGAAGGCCCTCAGCAACTGTGCGGACGATCTCGCCTACTCGATGCGCAGCGGCGGCTTCGTGGCGGGACGACCCAGGGCGCAGGTGTTCACCTACACGGTTGGATTCGATGTCGCGGCCGCCGTCCGCACCGAGGCGATCGCCGAGGACGCGCCGCGCTCGCTCCTGCAGTTGCTCGCCCGTGCCGGAGGCGGCAGGCACTACTCGGTGGACTGCGTCGACTGCACGCCCGCAGAGGCGGCCGACGAACTCGCCACGATCCTCATCGGCATCGTCCGCCAGGCCGTGATTGCCAACGCCTCGTTCAGCGCGCCCACGGTGCCGGTCAACTCGTTCAACCGGACCGAGAACCTCGACGAGCTGTACCTGTCGGTGTTCCGGCCTGCCGGCAGCCAGCGCTGGCGAGGCAACGTGAAGAAGTACCGGCTCGCGCCGAACGGCGACATCCTCGGCCGCAACGACGCGCTGGCCGTGAACGCGCTGACGGGGCGGTTCCTGCCCGACGCCAGCAGCCTTTGGCCGTCCGACCCGGCGACCGGCGACGGCGACGACGTCCTGGCGGGCGGAGCCGCGCACGCCCTGCCGGATCCGGATCTTCGGCGCATCTATACCAACGAGGGCGGTGCGAGTGCGCATGCGCTCGACACCTACCCCGTCGAGCAGGTCGGCCGCCGCGCCGACGCGGCTGCGGTGCTGGGTTACGCAGCGGCCGGCCGTGAGCCGCCCGCCTGTCCCGCGCGTCCCGGCGAGGTGCCCCCCGACGGCGACAACCCGGCCGTCTGTCACCTGCTCGCCTGGGTACGGGGCGCCGACGTGACCGACGCCGTGCCGACCGCCACCGCGACCTCCCCGGCCGGCAACGGCGACTTCGCGGAGGCGCGCCACGACCTCGGCGACCCATTGCACACCCGGCCGGCCGTCGTGACCTACGGTGGCGATGCGGAGAGGCCGCAGGCCGTCATCTATGCGCTGACCAACGATGGCGCGCTGCACGCCTTCGATCCGGAATCCGGCCGGGAACGCTGGGCCTTCATTCCCTGGGACCGGCTCGGCCGCATGCTGGCGCTGTACCGCGACCGGGCGGCCACCCCACGCACCTCGCTCGGGCTCGATGGTCCGCTGCGCGTGCTGACGCTCGACCGCAACGGCAACGGCCGGATCGAGCCGCTGGCCGACGGCAGCGGCGACCGCGTGATCCTCTATTTCGGCATGCGGCGCGGCGGCCGCAATTACTACGCTGTTGACGTCAGCCGCGTGGACTTCGACGACCCGGCCGGCGACGCGCCGAGGCTCCTCTGGATGGCGGGCCCGCCGGACGAGCCCGGCATCGCGGCCGACCGGCAACTGCCTCTGGCCGGTCAGTCGTGGTCGCGGCCGGTAGTCACCCGGCTCAAGGTGCCGGGACATCGCGGCACCGACGACCTCGTCGTGATGTTCGCGGGCGGCTACGACCCGGACACGCAGGATCCGCCCGACGGCAGGCCGCTACCCTACCTCGACGACACGGTCGGCACCGGGGTCTACGTGCTCGACGCGCTCAGCGGCCAGCGCCTGTGGCGCGCGGGTCCGGACGCCGGGGCCGACCTCACGCTCGCCTCGCTGACCGCGGCGATCCCCGGCGACCTGGCCGCTCTCGATCTCACCGGCGACGGCTACGTGGACATGACCTATTTCGCCGACCTGCGGGGCCGCATCTGGCGACTGGACTTCGATGCGGCCGCGGCGGACGTGGCGGGTCTCGCG